>Ga0181579_10000027_pt1 | contig 87711 bp, 77 predicted proteins | sample 071ome_24_FD_132996 | JGI IMG/M metagenome (GOLD analysis project Ga0181579, IMG submission 132996) | Coastal salt marsh microbial communities from the Groves Creek Marsh, Skidaway Island, Georgia - 071402CT metaG (megahit assembly) | ecosystem: Environmental > Aquatic > Marine > Intertidal...
GGATCAGGGTTTCCCCCATTGTCCAATATTCCCCACTGCTGCCTCCCGTAGGAGTCTGGGCCGTGTCTCAGTCCCAGTGTGGCTGATCATCCTCTCAGACCAGCTACCGATCGTCGCCTTGGTGAGCCTTTACCTCACCAACTAGCTAATCGGACGCGGGACCCTCCAACGGCGGCCGAAGCCTTTCCTCCGTAGAGCGTATGCGGTATTAGCGTTCGTTTCCAAACGTTATTCCCCACCAAAGGGCAGGTTCCCACGCGTTACTCACCCGTTCGCCACTGTCCACCGGGCCGAAGCCCGGGTTCTCGTTCGACTTGCATGTGTTAAGCATGCCGCCAGCGTTCGCTCTGAGCCAGGATCAAACTCTCAAGTTAAATTTCCTTGCCATCAGGCCGAAGCCCTCAAGGCCGGAAAAACAAGAGCCGTCTGTCTCACATCAAACTGACGTACGTTGATTACGCACAAACTTGAATGCGCAATACGGCACTTAAGTTGTGTTCGACAAACGATTTGATAATCGCTCCGCGAACAACCGCCGCCTGCGCATCCCTTTCGATATCCACAATGTCAAAGAGCGCGTTCTCGCAAAACGAAGCCTGCCGACACCAGTTTCTTGACCGTCGCCGGAAGACTAGGCTTTAGAGAACAAACGAGCGCGACAAGTCGCGCCCGAGGAGAGGGGTGATACGCCCCTCTCGTTACCTTGTCAAACGATGAATCGCACTTTTTTTAAAAATTTTGCACTTTTTTTACGAAAGGCGATCATCCTACCCTGGTTCGCCCGGAAAACCGGGCGTCCATACCTATGATCATATAGCGAATTCCGGCCCGATGTCTAGGCTTTCGACGCGAGTCGGAACGGAATTCCGGGGGATTAGCAAGATGTGGATTCGGTCACGCAAAGCCGGCGCACTCGTTGGTGCGAGCCTTCTCGTTATTTTGAGTGGTTGTGTTCAATCGGTCGGACTGGACCCGACGCCGGTCAGCCGCAATGACGGTCAGCCGGTCAAACAACAGAACTTTGCCGAGTTTACTGACGTCCCGATTCCCGGTGAATCCAAAATGGATATGGATAGGACCGTGGTCTTTGGCGCGCCCCAGGGCTGGATCGGCCGGCTCTCCATCCAAAGCAGCACCCACGCCGCCCGCATCTTTGACTTCTTCAAACAACGCATGCCGGATTATGGCTGGCAAGAAATCGCTTCGGTTCGTGCGGCCACCAGCTTCATGACCTACGGCCGGGACGACCGGGTGATGACCATCCAAATACAGCCTGGCACGCCGCTTAACTTGGACAAGGCGCTGGTCGACATGACCGTTTCGCCCAAGGGCGGCAGCCCGGTCCCGCAGCCGGTGGCCCAGCCCGCCTCCATGCCAACGGCGTTTAATCAGCCGGCGGTGATGATGGAGCCGGAAGCGTCCCTGCCCCCTAAGTGACGCGAGCATAAGTGAGCGTCATGCGCGGGCTTGCCCCGCGCATTTCTCTCCGCCCCCCATCCGGCCCTTCAGGCCACCTTCCCCCGCGAGGGGGGAAGGCAATCTAATGCAAGTCCGCAGCTAATTCCCCTCCCCCGTTACGGGGGAGGGTGCGGAGTCCGGCGGAAACGGACAACGCGGGTGGGGGTGTACGCGGATCAAGCCCGCGCGCGACCGTCAAAAATATTCACCACAAAGCACGAAGTTCACTAAGACAACAGTTGGCTCCAACTATCTTCGTGTCCTTGTGACCTTCGTGGTTAAAACATGATCCGTATGCCCACCTAAAAACTTTCCCCGCCCCGTCTCATTTAATAGTCTCCGGGAAACACAAACGGAGAGACTCCCATGACCGAGGTTGTGATCATCGACGGGGTGCGGACCCCCATCGGCAAATATGGCGGCGGGCTGTCGTCGGTTCGCCCGGACGATCTGTTGTCCTATACATATAAAGCGCTGGCCGAACGCACCGGCATCGATCCGGCGGAACTGGACGAGGTGTTCGCCGGCTGCGGCAATCAGGCCGGGGAAGACAACCGGGATGTCGCCCGCATGTCGCTCCTGCTGGCAGGCTTTCCGCAGGAGGTGCCGGGCATCACGGTGAACCGGAACTGTTCGTCGGCCTTGGGCGCGGTCAACCTGGCGGCCCGCTCCGTCCTCTCCGACGAAGGCTCGCTCTATATCGGCAGTGGCGTCGAAAGCATGAGTCGCGCGCCCTGGTCCATGCCTAAGCCGGACAAGACCCCGACCACCGCGCCGCCCAAAGTCTATGACACCACCGTCGGCTGGCGCTTCGAAAACCCGAAACTGGACGAGATGTATCCGATCATTTCCCTGGGCGAGGGTGCGGAATTGATTGCGGAAGAAATGCAGATCAGCCGGGAGGAACAAGACGCCTTTGCGCTCGAAAGTCATACCCGGGCCATTGCCGCGATCAACGCCGGTAAGTTCACGGACGAGATCATCCCGGTTGGCGTGCCGCAACGCCGGGGCGATCCGATCCTGATCGATACGGACGAACATCCCCGCTACACGCGGAGCAACGGACACCTGGACTTGGCAATTTCCATGGACGACCTGGGTAAGCTGCGCCCGGCGTTCAAGAAAGACGGCTCGGTCACCGCCGGCAATTCCAGCGGCATCAACGACGGGGCGGCGGCGCTTCTCATGTGCAGCCGGGAAAAGGCCGAGGCGATGGGCAAGAAGCCGCTGTTGCGCTGGATGGGCTCAGCCTCCGCCGGAACGGACCCTCGCTATTTCGGCTATGGCCCGGTGCCCGCGACGGAGAAACTGCTCGACCGATTTAACCTCAAAATCGAGGACATCGGCCTGGTGGAACTCAACGAGGCCTTCGCGGCCCAGGCCATCGGCTGCATGCGCCGGCTGGGCCTCAGCCACGACAACACCAACGTCAACGGCGGCGCGATTGCGCTGGGCCATCCGACGGGGTGTTCCGGCGCGCGCATTCTGGTGACCTTGATGCACGAGATGAAACGCCGGGCCGCCGACATGCCCCGTCCATTCTATGGCCTGGCCACGCTCTGCGTCGGCGTCGGCATGGGCGAGAGCACGCTTGTCGAATGGATCGGCGATTAGGAGCATCTAGATGACCCGCCCTCTCAACGGCATCCGGGTGATCGGCCTGGAACAATATATGGCCGGGCCTTACTGCACGATGCTGCTGGCCGATGCGGGCGCGGAGGTCATCAAGATCGAACGGCCGGGCCGGGGCGATCCGCGCCGGGCCATGCCGCCCTTCGCCGAAAAAGACGGCGTCAAAAAAGCCGCCGGCTTCATGGGCTATAACCGCAACAAGAAGAGCCTCGCCCTCGACCTGCAAAAACCCGAGGGCCAAGAGGTGCTGCGCGATCTGATCAACACGGCCGACGTGGTGGTCGAGAACCTACGCCCCGGCGCCATGAGGAAAATCGGACTTACCTATGAGGCATTAAGCCCGGATCACTCAAAGCTCATCTGGGCGCTGATCTCCGGCTTCGGACAGCTGGAAGGCTATCGTGGCCCCTACAGCGACCGGCCGGCGTTCGACATCGTGGCCGAAGCCATGAGCGGCATCATGCATCAGGTGGGCTTTGACGATAAGCCGCCCTCCTGGACAATCTACGGCATGGCTGACGTTTATACGGGCATGGTCACGTCCTACGGGATCATGCAGGCGCTGTTCATGCGGGAACGCACCGGTCGTGGCCAGCTTGTCGATTCGGCCATGTTCGACAATATGCTGTCCCTCAACGAGGCGATGGTGGCCCTGCACTCCGTGGCCGGACAATCGCCGCGCCGCGGCGTGCCGAAGAACCTATTCCCCCGGGGCGCGTTCCAATGCAACGACGGCTACATCGCGCTCAACGTGCCCGACAATATTATCTGGGAGCGGCTCTGCACCGCCATGGACCGGCCTGACATGATCGCCGACGAGCGCTGCAAGGACGGCACGGCGCGCGCCGCCAACGCCGGCTATATCCAACCGATCATCGATGACTGGCTGTCGGCCATGACCCGGGAGGATGCGGTCAACACGCTGAACGAGATCGGCGTGCCCACCGGTCCGGTCAACCGGGCCGAAGACGTGTTTGCCGATCCACATGTCCAAGCGCGCGGTTTGCTGATGCCCATCGATGATCCGGAAGTTGGTGAGTTTGAATTTGCCCGCTCGCCCCTCTTCCTGTCGGAAGCACCCGAATTACCGAACGCCCCTGCTCCTGCTTTAGGTCAGCACACGCGGGAGGTGCTCGAGGATTTAGGCTATGACGGAGAGCGGATTGCAGCGCTCAAGGATGCGGAGGTGGTTGGGTAAGCGACGACTATCCCCCATCCGGCCCTTCGAGCCACCTTCCCCCGCTCACCCTTCTGCGTCATCCCCGACTCGCGAAGCGATTGTCGGGGAACCATGCAACTAATGCCCATGGACCCCCGAGACTTGGCCTCATTAAAAATGAGCCCAACTCGGGGGCGACGCATTTAGGCGCGGCAAAAGAAAAATTGAATAACCACAATGAGCACCAAGTTCACGAAGGTCACATTGGCTCCAATGCCTTCGTGTCCTTTGTGAGGTTCGTGTTTGATAAAATGGGTACGCTGATCACGGCCTAACGGCCGGTCCGCGCATGACTAACATTAACTGTAGCTGGAACTACCCACCCGCCATGAAGGCCGGCTCACAGTATTGCCGGCGGCGTTTGAGGGTCGTGCAAATACGCTGTGCATCCGCCTGGCTTTTCGCCGGGCCGACGACCAGACGATAAAACACGCCCTTGCCCCGGCCCAGGTTCACCCGGGTGATCTCGGACCTGAAGTTACCGACCAGAGCCCGGTGGGCGCGCTTTAACTGCGCCCAACCGCGGTCCGCCGCCTGGCGGGAACGGAAAGAGGCAATATGCACGGCCGGTTGCGGACCTACCGGCGCAGCAGCTTGCGGTGCAGCGTCAGACTTGGCCAACTGCGTCGGCTGTTCTTTCGGCGGCGGCGGCGCTTTGGCCTTAAACGGTTCTTCGATTGCCGCCTTTTCCTTGGCCGCTTCCTCCGGCGTAATCAGGCCCCGTTCCTGCAACGTCTCCACCCGGCGCAATTCAGCCGCCGCATCCAACAGAGACGTGGGCCTTGGTTTCTGGTTCGTCCGGTTGGGCGGATTGGACGGCATCAAACCATCGACAATCATTGTCCGTTCAGCGCTGTGCTGGCGCACCGTGATGGCGCGAAGCTCCAACGCCCGGCCGATGGCGCGCAGGCGCTGCGTGATCTGCGTGGCCGACGGCACGGCCCGGTCCAGACCCGCCGCCCCCGGTGGCATGGTGTAGTTCAACAGCGCCCCTATATTCGCCTTTCGGCGTTCATTGAATTCGTCGTGGGTGACGAGCCCTTCATCCCGCAGCTTTGCCAAGGTCTCGAACCGTTCCACGATATTCGAGTCGGTTTCGTTCAGGGCAACGGCCGGTTCGGCGCGTGACATATTTGGCGACATGGGTTGCGCCATGGCGGCCGGCGGACGGGCCGGCGCCATCATGCCGGACTGTTGTTGGCGCGCATTTGGATCGGCCTGCTCCCCGGTCAGCGACGAGGAGACGCCCCGGCTTTGGAGCAGCGCCAGGTTCAGCCCAGCCAGTTCCTGCACCGACTGGGGTTGTAGATTGTTAAAGACGATTAGTTTCTCGGACGGGCCCGGCCGCAACGCCAACACGGCTTCATAGGCGGCGCGTGCCTGCGTCAATTGCCCCGTCTGTTGGAACACAAAGCCCTTACCCAAAAGCGCATGCACGTCTCGGGGATTATTCTGCAGCGCCTGATCAAACAGCGCTTGCGCCTGCAGCAGTTCTCCCTTGGCAAGTTTGCCGAGGCCCTGTTCCGAGAACGGCGTGCTGGCAACCGGCTGAGGCGTGCGTTTAAAGCGATCCATAAATCGCGCATTGCTGAGAAGATCACACCCTGACAGGGCGACTATGGCAAGAACCAGAACCCCGGTTCGTTTCCAAGTTTGGAGTCTGCCGATCGGCATCATAAATATATTCCCCTGTTGCCGCTCACTGCCTTATGCGCAAAACCGCACACGCTTAAAGACACCACCTGACACGCGGTAGTATCACTATATATTGTATAAATTTCCTGAACAATACGCTAATCCTGGGGAAAAATCGAGAAATCTGTGGATAATCACCCAAATTTATTCCTGTTCGGCCGATCCTCGACCTATGCCGCTTGCCCCTGAGACAAGCTTAGCTTTTCGCCCAGCACCGACACGCATGCAATAACTTGTTCCTTAATCATCTCGATGGCCGCCTCCGTGGCCCGGGACTGGGGCAACGTACAACTGATGGAGCCTAAAACAGTGCCGGCGTTGTCGCGAATAGCGGTGCCGACGCACGCCACACCGGGTAACAACTCTTCCCGGTCAAAGGCAAAACCGTAGCGCCGAACCAGACGAAGCGCCTCCATCAACTCTGCGGGATTGGTGATGGTGTTAGCGGTAAAACGGGCCAAGCCTTTTTCCGCCATAATGTTGGCGATTTCTGAATCCGGCAGCCAAGCGAGTATGGATTTGCCAATTGCCGTCGCATGAGCGGCGGTGGAGAAATCAATGACGTCGGTATGCACCCGCACGGCGAGCGGGGACTCGATCCCCGCCAGAATTTCCAGATCAGTTCCCTGCATGACCGCAAGATGCACATTCTCCTGCGTTGCATGATTGAGGGCTCTCAATTCCGGCATGGCTAGTTCCACCAGACTTGTGCGGCGCAAATCGCTAGACGATAGGGACAAAAACCTGGACCCCAGATAATAGCCCGCCCCTCGCTTATTCTGCCCTACATATCCCCGGTTCATCAGTGTCAGAAGAATATGATGGCAGGTGGAAACATTGAGTCCGGTCGCCTCAGCGATCTCGCCAAGGGTGGTCTCCTCACCGGAGGCGGAGAGGACTTCCAGAATATCCAGGGCGCGGGACACCGACTGGATGCTCCGCGTGGTGCGGTTCGATTGGTTTGCCATGGTGAGAAGACGGTAAGCTAGTTTTTATAATATGAAAAGTATTATGATATTGTAAAATTTGTTGATTCAAATATGGCTCTGGTGTATGACTGCGGAAAATTCAACACTGATTAAAGTCGCCGGATTTCGGCACGAGGGAGAGCACAATGGATTTTGCCAAAGCCACACGCCTAACCAATGCCGGCGCCAAGAAGATGATGACCGCCGCGATCGCCAAGGCGGAGGAGATCGGCATCCCGGCGACGGTTGCCATCGTCGACGCCGGCGGGCACATGCTGCTGCTGGAACGCATGGATGGCGGCCGGTTCCACACCGTGCACTCGTCAACCGCAAAGGCCGTGTCCTCATCGTCCAACCGACGTCCGACCACGACCCGTGGCGCGCAGGGCCAGGACCTGGATACGCTCCACGCCATTGGCCTGACACTGGCCGCCGGGCCAGAACGATGGACCGCCATGGAAGGCGGCTTTCCGATTTTCGTCGAAGGGGAATGCGTGGGCGGCATCGGCGTCAGCGGCGGCGACTGGCAGCAGGACCAGGATATCGCCCAGGCCGCCGTCGAAGCCATCGGCGCAAGCTATGAAGGTTGATTCAATTTGCGATTAATTTAAAACTTGCCACAAGGTCCTAAGCGAAGACCTTTCCAACAGGGAGAACCAAAATGAAACTTCTGAAAACCACCGTTCTCGGTACGGCAGCAGCCGCGCTGATGATGGCCGGACAGGCCAATGCCGCCTGGCCGGAAAAATCCATTGAGTTTGTTATTCCGTTTGGCGCCGGCGGCGGCGCCGATATCGAAGGCCGGATGATCGCCAAGGCCATGAGCGCCGAACTGGGCCAGCCCGTTGTGCCGGTCAACAAGCCGGGTGGCGGCGGCGCCATCACCTACACCTATGTCAAAAACTCCAAGCCGGACGGATACACCATCGCGTGGAACTCCACGTCCATCTTGACGACCACCAACATCGGCAACGTGCCATTCGATTACACCGCCCTGGATCATATCGGCCAGGTCGCCGAACAACCGGTGCCGTTCGTGGTCAAAGGGGACGCCCGCTGGAACACCCTCAAGGACTTCATGGACGAGTGCAAAGCAAAGCCGAAGTCCCTGAAGATCGCGTTTGCCGGTTTCGGCAGCGCCACCCATTTGGCCGGAGTCGCCATGAGCCAGTTGTCTGGTTGCACACCGATCATGCTGCCGGTGAAGGCCCCGGATCGCCGCAAGATGATCCTCAGTGGTGAAACCGACGCCGCGGTTGATATCTTCTTCGTGCCGCTCAAGTTCGTGAAATCCGGCAAGATGAAATTCCTGGCAATCTCCAGCGGCACCCGCGATCCTGCTGCGCCGAACGTGCCGACCGCCAAGGAGCTCGGCATGGATATGGAATTTGATCTGTTTCGTGGCCTGTCGGTCGCCAAAGGCACCCCGCAGGACATCAAGGACAAGCTGGAAGCAGCCATGATCAAGGCGGCCGACTCCAAGGCGTTCTCGAGCCGGATGAAAAAGCTTAAGCTGACTCTGAAGCCGATGGGCCAGAAAGAGTTCGGTGCCAAGTTGGCCAAGGCCAATGCCAATATCGTCAGCATCATGAAAAAGGCCGGGATGTATCAGTCCAAGGCCAAGAAATAGACCGCTGACTTAAGACTCGATTAGATGTCCCGTCTTCACCCGAAGGCGGGACATCTGAATTTAGGCTCCCGGAATTCCCATGAGCAGTATGCGCACCCGCAATCTGATCGCCGGCGTCATCCTCCTACTCTTGAGTATCGGGTACGGATATATGACGGCCCATCTGCCGACGCGCGCCATTGAGAACACCACACAGCCGTCGTTTTTTCCGTGGGTGGTCGCCACCTGCCTGGTGATCCTATCGGTGTCACTTTTGGCCCAGAGCCTTCTGCCCATTGCCAAAAATAATGTGCCGAACAGTCTGGGCGTCACCGGCAAACGGCTGGGAACCGCACTGATTTTGGCGCTCGCCTATCTGACGGCCCTGCCCCTGGCCGGATTTGTCGCCGCCAATGTGCCGCTGTTTGCCGGGCTTATGATTCTCTACGGGGAACGACGGCCGGTCCGAATCGGCGTAGGCTCCATCGTCATTTCAATCATCGTTTTCTATATCTTCCGGGAACTGTTCCAAATCCGGCTGCCCGCCGGCGTCTTGGACAGCGTGATCTGATGAGTCCGGACGTCATCGACGGCTTCCTCCAAGCCAGCCAGTACAGCACGATCCTCGCCGTGGCGGCGGGGTGCCTGATCGGCCTGGTCGTCGGCATGATTCCCGGCCTGACCATCTCTACCGGAATCATTATTGTCCTGCCCCTGACATTCGTGCTGCCGCCGGAAATTTCCATTGCCCTTCTGCTGGGGCTTTATGTCAGCGGCATGACCGGCGGCAGTTTCTCGGCCATCCTGTTGAATATCCCCGGCACGCCCTCGGCCTCCGCCACGGCGCTTGATGGCAATCCGATGGCGTCACGGGGCGAAGCCGGGCGGGCGCTGGGCATCGCCATTACCGCCAGTTTTATCGGCGGGCTGTTAAGTTTCCTGTGCCTCTATTTCATCGCACCGGTCCTGGCGGACATCGCACTGCAATTTCAGTCCCCGGACCTGTTCAGTCTGGTGTTCTTCGGCCTGACCATCATCTGCAGCTTTGCCGCAAAATCCCTGATTAAGGGCTTTCTGTCTGCTGCCATTGGTCTGGCTATTGTCACCATTGGCCAGGACCCGATGATGGGGACCAACCGGTTTACTTTCGGCGAGGTGAACCTGATCGCCGGCGTGCATTTTTTGACCGCGCTGATCGGGCTGTTCGCCGTACCGCAGTTGGTTGAGAATTTCGCCGAGATGGCAAAATCAGACGCCGCAGCAAGAAGCGCCGCCAAGATCAAAAGCGTTTTACCCAGTTTGTCTGATTTGAAACTGATGCGCCTGCCGGTCTCCATCGGCGGCGTGGCGGGCTCTTTCTTGGGCATCCTGCCGGGCGCGGGCGGACCCATCGCCGCGTTCATCAGCTATGACTATTCCCGTAGGCTGAGCAAAAAACCGGATGAATTTGGCCAGGGTTCGCCCCAAGGCATCGCCGCACCCGAAGCGGCCAACAACGCAGTGACCGGCGGCGCACTGATCCCGATGATGACCCTCGGCATTCCCGGCGATCCCGTGACCGCGATCCTGATCGGCGCGCTGCTGATCCACGGACTGGCGCCGGGACCGCTATTATTTGTCGAGAACGGCGAATTTGCCTACGGCCTGATCTTCTCTTTCTTCTGGGCCAACATCTTCAACATCATCATCGCGCTCATCGGATTGCGGCTGCTGGTCAAGGTGTTGTCCATTCCCAAAGCGTTTCTGATGCCGACCATCGCTATCCTATGCGTAATAGGCAGCTACGCGCTTCGAAATAATTTCTTCGATGTCTATGTCATGTTCGGCTTCGGCCTCCTCGGCCTCGCCATGCGCTGGTTGAATATGCCAATCATCCCGCTCTTGCTGGCCATGGTGCTCGGCCGCCAGTTGGAAGAACATCTGCGGGTGTCCCTGATTGCCTCGAAGAACGACATATCCATATTTTTCACCCAACCGTTCAGCCTGTTTTTCCTCTGCCTGGCCGCCGCCTCGGTGGCGTGGTCCTTCTGGGCGGAGTACAAAAGCAGGCAGGCACAACAACAAAGTTCATCGCCTTCAGAGGGCGGATAAAATTTTTAAGACGGAGAGAAAGTTATGAGTTCAGATACTGTACGCGTTGCTTCACTGGGCATGGGCTGGTGGTCGGACGTCCTGGCGGACGCCACCGGCCGGGCCAAGGGCATAGAGATCGTGTCCTGCTACACGCGGTCCGAGGACAAACGCAACGCCTTTGCCGAGAAGTACAATTGCGCGGCGGCGTCCAGCTACGAGGAAATCCTGGAAGACGACTCTATCCAGGGGATTATCAACACCACCCCCAATAACGTGCACCTGGAAACCACCAAGCAGGCGGCCGAGGCCGGCAAGCACGTGTTCCTGGACAAGCCCATCGCCAACTCCGTCGGCGAAGGCATGGAAATCACCAAGATATGCCGGGACGCAGGCGTCAAACTCTCCATCGGGTTTCAGCGCCGCCGCGAAGTGCAGTTCCGCTGGGTCCATGAAAAGATCAAGGCCGGCGACTTCGGCTTCATCGTCAACGCCGAGGCGAATATCAGCCGCGACCGGCTCGGCGCTTTCGAGGAAGGCCACTGGCGCTACACCGCCGAGGGCATGCCGGGCGGCGTCATGCTGCAAATCGGTCCGCACTATGTGGACGTGATGGAAATGTTGATGGGCCCGATCACAGAGGTATCGGGCATGCTGTCTCAGTTAGCGCTGCCAGGCGACAATCCGGATGTGGCGAGCCTTGTAATGCGACACGAATGCGATGCGCTGTCGACCCTGAACGCCTGCTATGCGTCCGCCGGTGAAAACTATGTGATGAACATCTACGGCAAAAAGGCGTCCGCCTTCTACGACCTGACCAACGGCATGTACTATCTCGAGCAGGGCGACAAAGAAGCCAAGAAGATGGATTTCGAGATGAACGACACTTTGGCCGAGCAGATGGAAGAGTTCGGCGAGTGCATCCGCACCGGCGACGAACCGGAGGTGGGCGGCGAATGGGCGTCCCGGTCTCTGGCCGTGATCCGCGCCGGCGTCAAATCCGCCAACGAACGCCGGGTGGTCACCATCGACGAAATCCTGGAAACGGGGGAGTAACCGGGAGACCAAATGCTCGCCATCGTTTTTCTGATCCTGGCCGTTGCCTGCGGCATCGGCTGCTGGAAGTTCCGCACCCAGGCGGCGGGCACATCCGTGGTCACCCAGACCGGGGACTACCAGTCCAACGCGCTGCTGACGGTGGCGCTGGGCATCGGCTGCGTGGTGTTTCTGCTGCTCGCCCTCGACGCTCTTATGTCGTCAGTTTAAGGGTCAGTTCGGCGAACGCTTCGCCTTGAATCCGGGCGGCGGCCAGCTCGGCCTCGGACGGACGGTCACCGGGTCCGCCGCCGATAGCCGCAGCCCCGAAATTGCCGCTACCAAACACTTCGTCTTTCGGCGTCACCGGTTTGGCGCGGGTGCCGAGCGGCATGATGGTCAGGCCGAAGGAGGCGAATAAATGCCAGACCGTCAACATCGCCGCCTCACGGCCGTTGCCCGATCCACCGCCGCAAAACACCGTGCCCGGCTTTCCGGTAAGCGATCCGTCCATCCAGAACTTGCCCGCCCGGTCAAAGAAAAATCGCAGCGCAGAACTCTGGTTGCCGTAATTCAACGGCGTCCCCACGGCAATCCCGTCATGGCTCGATAGTTCGTCAACCTCGGCTGCCGGGATGTGTTCAAACGCCGCCCGCGTCTCGGCCATATCCTTCCCGCCATAAATCTCCTCCCAGCCGGGGATGTCGGGAACGCGGCGTAAATTGGCCGTGCAGCCGTCCACGTTGTTAACACCGTCGCCGATAGCCTCTGCCAAACGATACGTCACACCTGTGATGCTGTGAAATAGAACCAGAATATTCGCCAAAACATCCTCCCCGATTGTCGCGATCGGTTGAACGACCTAAGCTAGACATAACCGCATGGGAGGACAAAAGACAATGCTGACAGAGTTGAGAATTTACACCACTCAGCCCGGGATGGCCGGGCCATTCGCCAAACTGTACGAGGAAGAAGGCCTCCCGATCCAATTACCGGTCGGTGCGGTCTTGAAAGGTTTCTACCGGACCGAGGTCGGCGACCCCAACCAGGTCGTGTTGATTTGGGAGTATGAAAGCTATGAGGACCGGACGGCAAAGCGCGACGAGTTGTTTAAAATTCCGGCCTGGATGGCGTTTCTTAAGAAGGCTGCCCCCATGGTGCAATCAGAGAAAAACCATCTAATGACCTCGGTCGTGGATTGACGGAAAATGCCCTTGTCTCTCACTTAACGCTCGGGAATAGTGGCTTCATGACAAATCAGGCAAAAATCACCGGAAACATGTTTTCCGAAAAGCCGCTGAAGGGTCAGCATGCGCTGATCACCGGCGGCTCCCGCGGCATCGGCGCCGCCATTTCCAACACGCTGGCAAAGCTGGGCGCGAACATCAGTCTTACCGGCCGGACCGAGGGCACGCTGAACGATCAGGCCGGCGCGCTCCGGGTCCACGAAGGGGTCGAGGTCTTCACCACCACCGGAGATATGTCGTCCGAAGCAGATGTGGAAAAATGCTTCGCCGCCGCTGCGGACAAGCTGGGCCCGGTGAACATCCTGATCAACAATGCGGGCATCGGCAAAAGCGCGCCGTTCCACCGGATGGACACGGAATTCTGGAACCAAACCATCGGGCTGAACCTGACCGGCACCTATCTCTGCACGAAGCAGGTCTACGGGACAATGCGGGAGGCGGGCTATGGCCGGATCGTCAATATATCCTCTACCGTGGGATTGCGCGGCTATCCCTATATCGCCGCCTATTGCGCGTCCAAGCACGGGGTGATCGGCCTGACCCGCACCCTGGCGTTGGAAGCCGTCAAAACCGGCATTACGGTGAATGCGGTCTGCCCCGGCTACACCGACACGGATCTGGTCTCGGATGCGGTCGATTCCATCGTCGGCAAAACCGGCCGCGACCGGGATGAGATTCAGGCGGAGATCGATAATATGAGTCCCATGGGCCGCATGGTCGCCCCGGAAGAAGTGGCGGAAACGGTGGCTTGGATTTGCCTGCCGTCGTCGGCTTCCATCACCGGGCAAGCCATCGTGGTGGCCGGCGGCGCGGTGATGAACTGATGGTAGATTCGACCTATCTCGACTGGCCGTTCTTCGAGGATCACCACCGGGCCCACGCCGAAGCTGCCCGCACTTGGGCGAAGGAGAACCTGGGCCCGATCGAACATGAGGAGCCCCACGACATCCCGTCTTTGGACGAGATGAGCCGCAATTTCGTGGAGATGCTGGGCCAGTCCGGCTGGCTGAAATACTGTGTGCCGGCGGCCTATGGCGGCGCGCTCGACAAGATCGATGTGCGCACCATTGCGCTCACCCGGGAAAGCATGGGCTATTATTCCGGCCTGGCGGAGTTCTGCTTCACCATGCAAGGGCTGGGTTCCGGCTCCATCACCTATTTTGGCTCGGAAGAGCAGAAGCAGGCCTATTTGCCCGCCGTCGCCTCCGGTGAAAAGATCGCCGCCTTCGCGATTTCGGAGCCCGAAGGCGGATCGGACGTGGCGGCCATGCGCACCACGGCGGAAGCCGACGGCAACGAATATGTCATCAACGGCGCCAAGACCTGGATCTCCAACGCTGGCATCGCCGATCAATACGTGCTGTTTGCGCGGACCGGTGAAGCACCCGGCGCCAAGGGCATTTCGGCCTTCGTGGTGGACGCCGACACGGCCGGCATGAGCGTCAGCGAGCGGATCAACGTGATCGCGCCCCACCCGCTGGGAACACTGACCTTCGACAACTGCCGCATCCCGGCAACGGCCATGCTGGGCAATCCGGGCGACGGCTTCAAGATCGCCATGACCACGCTGGATACATTTCGCACCTCGGTCGGCGGCGCAGCCCTGGGGTTTGCCCGGCGCGCCATGGACGAGGCGATAAGCCGGTCCAAATCCCGCGAAGCTTTCGGCCAGCCCATCGGTGACTTCCAGTTGATCCAGGAGAAAATAGCCGACATGGCCGTGAAGATCGATGCGACCGCACTACTGGTCTATCGCTCCGCCTGGGTCAAGGATGTGCAGGAAGCCCGGGTCACCCGGGAATCCGGGATGGCCAAAATGTTCGCCACGGAAAGTGCGCAGGAAGTGATCGATCAGGCGGTGCAAATCTTCGGCGGCCAGGGCGTGGTGTCGGGCGAGACCGTGGAACGGCTCTACCGGGAAATCCGTGCGCTTCGCATTTACGAGGGCACCACCGAAATCCTGAAGCTGGTCATCGCCGGCCAGGTGATGGCCGCTGCGGAAGACGGCTAGCCACTACTCCGCCGCTTCCTTCTTGATCGCATCACTGTGGGATTGCGGCTTGTTGGCGATCAGCAGTTCCTGCAACCGTTCATTCTCCGCCGCCGCCAGGCTTTCTGCCTGTGCCTTACCCCGCAGATACTGTTTGGGCCAGGTCTGCATCTCGTAGCCGTAGTGCGCCGCCGCTCGTAGCGTAAAGTGCGGGTCCGTCAGATGCAGACGAGCCAGCGCCACCATGTCGGCCCGGCCCGACGCCAGGATAGTGTTCACCTGATCGGGCGTGGTGATATTGCCAACGGTGATGGTCGGCACGTCCGCTTCCAGGCGCACTTGTTCGGAGAACACGGTCTGGAACATGCGGCCATAGATCGGCTTGGCGTCCGGCGTCGTCTGACCCGCCGAGACGTCAATGATATCCGCGCCGTGGGCCTTCAGCATTTTCGCGATTTCCACCGCGTCATCGCCGTCAATGCCCGCGCCTTCCACCCAATCGCTGGCGGAAATGCGGACCGAGATCGGTTTGTCCGCCGGCCAGGCGGCGCGCACAGCGTCCAACACCTCCAACGGGAAACGCATCCGGTTCTCCAAAGAGCCGCCATACTCATCCGTTCGCACGTTGGAGAGCGGCGTAATGAACGACGACAGCAGATACCCGTGCGCCATATGCACTTCGATGATGTCGAAGCCCGCCTCATCCGCACGTTGGGCGGCGGCGGCGAAATTGTCGCGCACTGTGTCCATGTCCGCCCGATCCATTTCCTTCGGCACCTGACCGTCCGGCTTGTAGGGAATGGCAGAGGCAGAGATCAGTTGCCAGCGGCCTTCGTCCAATGGCAGATCGGCGCCCTCCCAACCCGGCTTGGTGGAACCTTTGCGCCCCGCGTGGGCCAACTGCATGCCGATCTTGGCGTTGGAATTGGCATGGACGAAATCGACGATCTTCTTCCAGGCGGGGGCGTGTTCGTCCTTGTACATGCCGGCGCAACCGGGCGAGATGCGGCCGTCCGCCGAAACGTTGGTCATTTCGGTGAAGACAAGGCCCGCGCCGCCGACCCCAAAACCGCCCAGATGCACCATGTGCCAATCGGTAGGCGTGCCGTCTTCGGCGGAGTACTGACACATGGGCGAGACCACCACCCGGTTCTGCACCATCATGTTGCCGATATGAAACGGCAGGAACATGGGCTTGGGCGGGTTTTCCTTGGGGATGTCCACGCCTTCCTGTTCCCGGACAATATCGGCGAACCAGTGATCTACCGCCTTGCCGTAATCGGGATCGCGGAGCGCGAGATTTTCGTAGGTGACACTCTTGGAGCGGCTGAGGAAATTGAAGGCGTATTGCGGGGCCGTCATGCCGTTGAAGCGCCGGGCGTTTTCGTACCATTGCAGGCTCACCATCGCCGTCCGCTGCAGCCGGGCGATCTCCATGAAGCGCTTGTCCTGATAGGAGTCCAGAGCAGCGGGGACGGACTTTTCTTCCTTCAAGCTCTGCGCCAAGGCAATCGCCCCTTCCATGGCGATCTTGGTGCCGGAACCGATGGAGAATTGCGCCGTGTGGCAAGCATCGCCGATCAGCACCACGTTCTCATGATGCCAGGACTCATTGCTGACCACCGGGAAATTGCGCCAAATGGACTTGTTGGAGAGCAACTTGTGGCCGTCCAGCTCTTCGGCGAAGAAATCTTCGAAATAGGCCAGCGTGTCTTCCTCGGTGGCCTGATCGAACCCGGCGTTTTTCCAGGTGTCTTCGTGGGTTTCCAAAATCCAGGTGGAGGACGCCTGCCCCTGCCCCTGACCATATTGATAAGCATGGTTATAGAACCAGCCGTGCTCGTTGTTCTTGAAGATAAAGGTGAAGGCATCGAAGCGCTGGGTGGTGCCCAGCCAGACGAACTTGGTTTTGCGGTAATCGATGGTCGGCTTGAACGTGTCCTTGTAGGTCTCCCGGACCAGACTGTTCACTCCATCCGACCCCAGCACCAGGTCAGCATCGCGATAGGCTTCAATATCGTCGATCTCGGTCTCGTAGCTGATCTTCACCCCTTCTTCGGCGCAGCGGTTCTGTAGGATGTTCAACAGTTTCATCCGCCACATGCCGGCAAAACCGTGCCCGCCCGAGCGGACGCGTTCGCCGCGGTATCGGACTTCGATCGTGTCCCAATAGGCGAAGGCGTTGCGTATCTCCTGATAGGTCTTGGCGTCCTGACCCATGAAGTTCTCAAGGGTCTCGTCGGAGAACACTACACCAAAGCCGAACGTATCGTCGGAGCGGTTGCGCTCATAGACGGTGATGTCGTGGCGCGGATCCGCCAGCTTCATCAACAGCGAGAAATAGAGCCCGCCCGGCCCGCCGCCGATCACATTAATTTTGAGAGGTTTGTCCATCCCGGCACCCATTTGCGAAATCTGGTAGGCGCCAGTCTAGCAAACCGTTTCAGCCGAACAATATGCCATGCCAAAGTCATTTGAATCTGGCATTCAAATTGGCTCAGACAGTGTGCTACCATAAGGCCAACGGACATACCCAACGGAGGCTAGAAACCATGCATCCCACAGATTTACCCCAATACGCCCTCGACGGCTGCATGCGCCGCCGCGGCCGGCTCCACGCGATCGAGGAAATCAACCCGGCCAAAACCGCGCTGGTCGTCATCGATATGCAGAACGTTTTCATGCAGGAGGGCGCACCGGCGGAGGTTCCCGTCGCCCGTGAAATCGTCCCCAACATCAACAAATTGGCGGCAGCGACCCGCGATGCCGGTGGCCGTGTCGTCTGGGTGCAGATGACTCATTCCGAGCAAGTCAAAGAAGACTGGTCGGTCTTTTATTCCGCCATCAGCCGCCCGGAACGCGCGAGCAAGATGCTCGAATGGCTGTCCCGTGACAGTGACGGCCAATCCTTGTGGCCGAACTTGGACGCCGAGGATGAAGACCTCTACGTGGAAAAATCCCGCTACAGCGCCTTTGTTCAGGGTTCGTCGGATATCGACGAGGTGCTGAAAAATGAGGGCATCGATACGGTCCTGATCGTCGGCACGCTGACCAACGTCTGCTGCGAATCCTCCGCCCGCGACGCGATGATGCTGGACTACAAAGTCCTGCTGGCGTCCGACGCAAACGCCGCGCCGACGGATGAGGAACATACGGCGACACTGGGCGCCATCGCTCAGGTCTTTGGCGACGTTTACAGCACGGACGAACTGGTTAGCCTGCTGCAAAAAGGCGTCGCCGGTGCATCGGTACAGACAGCGGCAGAGTAATTGCAGGTGTAATCCGGCGCTGGTAATATGCGCGCCAATTTAAGATGCTCTCTGGAATTGAACCGGTCCAGACATCCGGACCGAACTGGAGACAACACGATCCGGTCGTCACATATGAAAGCCGGATTACAGTAGGAGTCGATAGCGCCGTGAAACACCGGTTTTGGGTCAGCGTACTCGCTGCATTTTTCTTGTTGTCGCCCATACAGGCGTCAGCCACCAGCGCCGACGGCGCGACCAAGTTCATCAATGACCTCAGCAACAAGGCGCTCCAAGTTCTGAGCGCCGACGGCGTGGACTTGGCGGAAAAAGAAAAGAATGTCCGCGCACTCCTGTCCGATAGCTTTGATTTTGCCATCATCGGCCGTTTCGTGATGGGCCGGGCCTGGAAAAAGGCCAGCGCCGACCAAAAGGAACAGTACCAGGGATTGTTCAAGGAATTCGTGCTTAGGACCTACTCCCGGCGCTTGGGCGGATATTCCGGTCAGCAGTTTACTGTTGTCGGCACCAAAGAAATCGGCAAGCGCAAAGACATCCTGGTATCGACCAAAATTTCCCGTCCAAGCGGGCCCGAGGTGTTGGCCGGCTGGCGGGTCCGCGAAAAGAATAACCAGCATCGCATCCTGGATGTGATGGTATCCGGCGTCAGCATGGTTGCCACACAAAGGTCGGAATTTGGCGCTGTGATACGGCGGGACGGCGTCAACGGGTTAATTGAAATGCTGAGACTCCAAGTTTCCAAATTCTCGGCAACTGGCGGATGAGGACCGAAACGATGTTAGGCAAAGGAATGAACACCATGAGGATGCCGGCAGCGATGAAAACGGCTTTCGCCGCGATAGTGCTCTCTAGCGCATTGGTGGCGGGGACTGCCCCGGCTCTGGCGGATTTCGAAGCCGGCTGGCGGGCCTATCAGAAAGGCGATTTCGCCAACGCATTGACAAACTGGCAAGGCCTGGCCGAGAAAGGCGACGCGCGGGCCCAATTTAATATTGGCGTCATGTACGATGAAGGCCGCGGCGTCGAAGAAGACCTAAAGGCTGCCATTGACTGGTGGTCTAAATCCGCCGCCCAAGGGCACAAGCAAGCGCAAACCAATCTCGGTTTTGCCTATCTGATCGGCCGTGGCGTGGACCGGGATTTCGGCACGGCAATCGAATGGTTGAAGCAGGCATCCGAACAAGGCGTTGCCCGTTCGCAGTATTCTCTCGGCAAAATGTATCTTAATGGCTTGGGCGTCGACGCCGACGCAGCGGAAGCCTTTAAGTGGATCAACCTGGCGGCCAAGTCCGGTGTCAAACAGGCGCAATACAATCTTGGCAAGATGTACCGGGACGGCGCTGGCGTCGCCAAGGATATCAAGGCGGCGGCGCAGTGGTTCATGGCGGCCGCCAAACAAGGCTACGCCAAGGCGCAAAATCATATCGGGTACCGTCTGGCCCGTGGCGAAGGGATCGCCAAGGACGAGACTGAGGCTTTGAAGTGGCTCACGTTGGCCGCGCGCGCGGGACACCCGCAAGCCAAAATCAATCGACAGGCGCTTGCGGGCAAAGTATCAGAGGATGTTAAGAAAAAAGCCGAGGCCCTGGCCGACAGCTTCAAGCCCATGCAACAATAATCTCAAGAGAGCTTTAAAAGAAGCTCTCCAGATACCATTCGAGATCTTCTTCGCTGATCGGATAATCGCCGCTTGATGTGGGCCTGATCAAGCTGCCCGATGAGACTTTTCCCAATACTTTTTGCAGCTCCACCGCCGTTTCCATGGCCAAGCCGGCCTTCCAACTGACGGCCGTAATCGCCTTGGCGCTTGCCGTGTTGATGATCCTGGCGACGGTGTCTCGCGGAATGTCAGAGAGGAAATGCAGCCCGTAACGGATATAAGCGTTCTCGCCATCTTTGGCCGCCTTTAGTATCCGCTCTTCCGTCAGCACCCCGCCATTAAAATCGGCCTCTGCTTGCTCGAAGGCGGTAAGTTTACCGCCTTCCTTTTCCTTGGGTTCCAGATCACCCCGCTCAATCCGTTGCCGGACTGTTTTCCGGAGATTTTCGACCAGCTTTTTGTCCCCCTTATTCCGGCTGATCAGCGCCTCCGTCAACGCCGCACTGACAAAGCTGGCAATCCGCATCACGGTCTTTATCGGCAAATCATCGCGATAAACCATCGCGTTGTGCCATTCCTTCCGCCCCTCCGCCTCTTCGGCAATGTGATCAAAGGTCCGGTCGCTGATACTGGCCGATTTGTTTTCCAGTACCGCCTGCACAGCTCCGCCGTCACCTGTTTCCACAACGGCGTCGACCACCGGTTCCGATACGGCCTCGCGTCGCGCAACCGCAATCAAGGCGCGGCTTTTTAATCCACGGGCAATGATCTCCAACAGGTCCCGTTCATTCAGCAGGGGGGAATATTCCAACACAGGGACCGAGACGATTTCTTCCAGGTCTTCGGCAAGCCGGAGAATAATGTCGTGCGGAACGTTTGAGGCTTTCTTGAGTTCCTCGGATATGATGGCGCGGATGCGGGGCAGTTCGTCGTTCGCCAGCACATCCAACACTTCCAACGCGATCTCGGTGACCTTCTCATTCTCGTCGGAATTTAGCTCGGGGATCATCCGGCCAATTTTATGAGCCAGCTCTGCGCGAACCTCTTCGTCATTATCCTTGGACAGAATGAGATCAGCCTGGAGCGGTGTGCCGACATTCTCCGCTACCTCGCGGCGAACCTCTGGCTCCTCATCGGTCGAGAAAAAATACAGAATTTCGGGCTCAAGGTCCTGATGAGCCGCAAGCTTCTTGCGTTCATCAACAGACCCGCTACCGGCAATTTCGCGCGCGACCTCATAAGCCGGCTTCGAACCGATGCCCGGCTTCTTGCGGCGCTTCTTCTTGTTTCCGAAAACCCAGTTCAGCATGTGTCTATTAGATGATGATTACCTGCCGGGAATCAAGTTTCACGCCTGGATCACCTACTGGGCAACGTCCAGCCCTTGCGCCGCCAAATCCCTGACTATGTCTCCCTGTTGGGAAAATGGCTCGTCAATGATTGGCCAGCGATTGACCAGGGGGCGCATGAAGTCGGGGTGATAAATACTGCGCACTTCCTGGACGAAATCAAGAATCGGCTCACCCGTCTTGGGATCGAACGGACCCCGGCAGAAAAACAGCTGACCAACGCCATCGCCCATTAGTGCTTCAGCTTTGATCGCCTTTTCCCGGATCGTGTTGTAGTGGGTAACGTAATAGGCGATGTGGAAATCATGAAGATTGTAGTCTTTTAATTTCCGTTCCCGATACCGGACGAATTGATAGGGGCCCATATTAACGACCGCTGTGGTTTCACCATCAATCTTTTGAACCTGTACCGGCGCGGCCATGACCTTTTTATAAAAATCCGTCAAAGGCTTCGCGAGGCCCGGTCTCACGGGAATATCCACGTAGACCAGCCCCAACGGCTTGGAAAACGGCACGCTGCCGGCTTCCAATAGCCGAATAACGACGCCCCAAGGACTGCGAACGAGAAGTTCCTCCTCCGCACTCTCCAGAATTTCGTAGACTGAGCCCTCGAACTTGCCGAGATTGGCCAGACGCTCAAGACGGGCCTCGACGACCCGCACGCCTGGGACCATCAGACCGATTTCGCCAATAAACGGCGGAGTCGCCCGGCCACGTCGGGGGAGATGAAACTGCTGCAGGCCGATATTCACGCCCATGTTGGTTTCATCGGTCCGCTTGTAGGGATCCCGGGTCAACCCCAAACCGTTCATGAAAAACAGGGTCGCCCATTCATGTTCAAGCATCTCGAAGTTAAAATGCTCCAGATGCACGATTCCGCCGATTTCCGGCAGCATCTCACGATTGTTTGATGCCATTGCGCTACCATTCCCCAATTGCTAATCAGAAACCCTAAATTATCGTTTTCCACAGAGCTGGTACAGGCTACTCCCTAACTTCCTGAAGAATGTGTATGAGAATAGATTACGACTCTGTGTTCGCCCATGTGGGTCCCGTGAGTCAAATTGGAACGGACCGTATGAATATTCGATTCCCGGCGATGCTCCTAAGAATATGTTTGTCCGACTTGAAATACATATGTCCGATGTCAACTTCTATAATCAGAGGCAAGTTTGCGGCGCGGCTGTTGCCGGAACGCTGTTCTGTCATTTAAAGGAAGGGGCATGATCGAAAGCAACTCGGTTCTGGTCATCGACGACGATCCCTCGGCCTGCGAGGTGGTTGCGGATACGCTCGAGTCCAATGGCTTTCAGCCTTTCATCGCCAACAACGCGGCCGACGGTTTGAAAGTACTGGGACGCAACAATATTGACCTGATCATCGTCGATTTAGGCCTGCCGGACATGGACGGGCTGGAACTCACCCGCTCTCTCAAGAGCTTGTCGAAAGCCGGAGTGATAATACTAAGCGGCCGGACCGAGACGACCGAGAAGGTGGTCGGTCTGGAACTGGGTGCGGATGACTATTTGACGAAGCCATTTGAGCCGCGGGAACTTGTTGCGCGTGTTCGCAGCGTGCTGAGACGGAGCACTTCCAAATCCGAAATTACGGGCGAACAAGGCCGGATATACGAGTTCGATGGCTGGAAACTGGATATCAACCGGAGAGAGCTTACCGATCCCGACAATAACGTCATCGAAATCACCAGCGGCGAATTCGACTTCCTGAAGGTGTTTGTAGAGCATCCGAACCGCGTTCTGTCCCGGGATCAAATCCTGGAATTCGCGTATAACAATGACACGCCTGCTTATGACCGAAGCGTGGACATCCGTATCACCCGGCTGCGCCGGAAGATTGAACCGGACCCCAAGTCGCCACAATGGATCAAGACTGTACGAAACGCCGGCTATATCTTTGCCGTACCGGTGGTTAACGTTTCCAGATAATCTTCGTCAAATTGTTGGACTAAGCGATCTCAACCCATAGTATGGTGGGAGGAGTGTAGCGTGGACCTTTCATATTTCATCCAGCCTGTTCATCCCCTGGACCGCAATTACCAAGAGGTGCTGAACGAGGATATCGAATCCATCATTATGGCGGACCGGCTCGGTTACAAAGAAGCCTTTGTCGGCGAGCACTTCACCGATACGGCGGAGCCTATTACCTCGTGCCTCATGTTCCTGGCTCGCCTGGTGCCGGTCACCAAAGACATCAAGCTGGGGAGCGGCGTGGTCAATCTTCCTGTCTATCACCCGGCCATGGTTGCCGGACATGTGGCCATGATGGACCAGATGCTGGACGGCCGGTTCATTTGGGGGATCGGCCCCGGCGGCCAACCCTCCGATATCGAGATGTTCGGCAATCGTGATCTGGACCGGAACATGAAAATGGTCGAGGTGTTCGATCACATCATGGAACTTTGGTGGGGCGATGCGCCCTATAACTTGCAGGGCGAATTTAACAGCGGCAGCACGGAAATTACCTACAACCCGGCCATCGGCCAGGGCATTGTGCCCAAGCCTCTGCACAACCCCCACCCGCCGGTCGTGGTCACCGCATTGGCCCCTTACTCTCATGGAATCACCCTTGCGGCGGAACGGGACTGGCACCCCATATCGTGCCAGTACGTTCAGGCCCACTGGATAAAAACTCACCTACCAAAATATCTTGAAGGCCTTGCCAACAGCGGCAAACCGGAAGACCCGCGGGGCTGGCGTGTAGCCAAATGCATTTTCGTCGCTGACGACGACGCCACCGCACAGAAATATGCCCGCAGCGAAGACGGACCTTACGGCTTTTATTTCTCGAACTTGATGGCCAAGCTGGCGGGCGGCGGTCGGCTGGGACTGTTCGGCGCCTATCCGGACCAGCCGGAAGAAGAAATCACCGTGCAACAGTCATTGGATACCCAGGTGATCGCCGGCTCGGTCGACAGTGTCGTGGATCAGATCATGGCGTTCCGCGAAGAAATCGGCCCGTTCGGCAAATTGGTTTATACGGGACTGGACTGGGCGGATGAAAAACTCGGCAAGCGGTCCATGGAGTTAATGGCGGATCAAGTCCTGCCTCGGGTCAACGATATTCTTAAATCCGAAGAGGCCGAATTCGACCTGAAGTTCGGTACATAGGGTCCGGAGCCTAGTCGACGGTCTTGGCGCCGTCCCGCTCATGGGGACGTTTGGGCGCATGACCGCCGAAATTGTCCCCATTACCTGCCGGCATCGGATTTTTGCGGCTCTTGACCGAGTCTTCGGCATCCGCATCCACCGGCCCAAACGTCTTGTCACCGGCGACCGTCACCCGCTCCATGTAACGCTTCTGCGGCCAATAGTCATGGACCGCGTAATGCTGAACGGAGCGATTGTCCCAAATAATCATCGTGTCGTTGTACCAGTGATGCCGATATTGGTATTCGGGGACCTTGGCCAAATCGAACAACTGTTGAAGAAGCGGCTGGCTCTCGTTCTCCGTCATTCCTTTAATCCGGATCGTAAACTGAGGATTGACGAAAATTGAAAGTTTACCGGTCACCGGATGTTCCCGCACCACGGGATGGGTCGCATCCGGGTACCGCGCCTGAAAATGTCGAAGCTGCTTCTGTCCCTCCGGTGTGTTAGGGAACAAGCGCTTAAACGGCCCCAGATCGTGGATCGCCTCAAGCCCGGTGATGAAATGCTTCATCCGATCCGAAAGTCCTTCATAGGCCGCTGTCATGCTGGCGAACATCGTGTCGCCACCGACCTTGGGGACATCCAGGGCGCGGAGGCAGGTCGCCAAAGGCGGGTCTTCCCGAAAAGTCTCGTCACTATGCCAGACATCGGTGCCGAAGGGAGCGTTGGTCTCGTCATTCTGGAACAGAATCAGTTCAGGCCGATCCTCGTCATTGGGCGAAAACGGATGGACGCTCAATTCCCCGAACAATCGGCCGAACGCCATTTGGCCTTCGGTGGTAATGTTGGCGTCCCGGAAGACCAGAACCTCGTGCTCGCACAGACTGGCATAGAGAAACTCGAACGTCTCGTTATCGATCGGCTTCGAGAAATCAACGCCGTGTACCTCTGCGCCCAAATAAGCGCCAATCTGTTCAATTTCCAGGGTCGAAGGGACCTTTTTCACCACCTCATCCATGATCCATCACCTCTTGCTGTAGGGCCCGAAAGACCCCATTTTTCCTAGGTTACATCATACTGCCGAAAGCTTATACTTCGAGAATTATTTTCAAAAATACTCCCGGCAACGAGGCCCGGACCATGAGATTTTCAATGTCCAGTATATTTTACGCGGGCGTTTTTACGGCCTCCGCCGTTTTTACCGGCAGCTTCATCGCCACCGGTGTGGTTGGCCAAGGCCCGCCCCCGGCGCGATATCACACCGCCATCCAATCCAGCGGCGCCACGACGGTTAGCGCCTCTGAACGGCTGTCCTGGAACAATCGCGTCAGCATTGAAGTTAGGGGCAATGAGCGGGTCATCAAATCCAACGGCATCCCGGCACACAGGGTCGGTCGTTTTCCAAATCGCGGCAATCCGCACGAAATCGAAGAACAGGACTATGAATTCACCATGCCGGCCAAACCGGAATTTGACGGACGCGCACGGGAAATCGGCATGCGCTCCTTCGGTGTCGCGGTTAACGGCGTGCCCTTCGATCCGTCAGCGGCCGAATGGTAAAAAGGCTACCGCAATTCCGACTGGCGGTATGAGGCCCTTTCCGGCGCAATCGCGCTGGGTGTCGATGAGAACTTTGCCCATGTCCAACCAGGCGGACTCTATCACTATCACGGCATGCCCTGGGGTCTGCTGGATCAACTCAATGTCACCGGCAAGGCCCATTCGCCCCTGGTCGGCTGGGCCGCAGACGGGTTCCCGATTTACGCCGTTCACGGATTTGCCAATGGCCGAGACGCGGACGGCGGCGTCAAGGAATACAAATCAAGTTATCGCCTCAAAATGGGCGACCGGCCGGACGGTTTCGGCGATCCCGGCGGCAAATATGACGGTACTTTTGTGGTGGACTATGAATTCGTCAAAGGCGCCGGCGATCTTGATGCCTGCAATGGCAAGCGGGTGGCGACGCCGGAATTTCCGAACGGGAGTTACGCCTATTTCCTGACCCAGGACTGGCCTGTCATCCCCCGCTGTTTCAATGCCTCGCCCGACCAAAGCTTTGCCAAGCGCCGGGGCGGCCCGCCGCCGCATCCGCCGGGTGGCGGTTTCGGACCACCACCGGGTGGACCGCATCCGGGCGGCCCGCCGCCTCATCCGCCGAGACGATTCTAGAAATGATTTTAAGGCCAGCGCCAGCTCAGAACCCGGTGCAGGTCGGGAGGCAGATCAAGTAAATTCAAGATTGGCTCCAGGCTGATGGATACGCAGATGGCGCCCAGCATGGAAAAGATAATCCCGGCAATCACCCACGGGCCGAAGGCTTCGTGTTGACGGTTGATCAGCCAGGCGAACAACATCTGAAATATATTCGACGTCTGCTGGATGGGCGAGACAATGCTGACCGGCGCCACGGCAAGCGCCATAAACCGGAGCATCTGGGAAACGGTGACAAAAACACCGGACAAACAAAACCATTTGGCGGTGGTCCGGTCTAAGGTGAACACATGCCGGACTTTTCCGGTAAAAAGAACCGCAAGCCAGATCACAGCACCACCGCCCAAATAGGCGATCAACCCGCCCGCAACCCCGCCCCAGACACCGCTGTTTTCAAGGGAATAGCGAATGAGGATGGGGCTTACGCCGAATCCCAGTGCGGACAGGAGCGAGAACAAGATGCCTGTCCTGTAATCCGGATTGAATGCATTGGCGTTCCCGACGGTTGCCCGGCGGCGTCGATCCTTCAGGATGAACAGGGGGCCGCTCATGATCAGGAGAATGCCGAATAACCTTAGCGGCGTCAGGCTTTCGTCCAGGAATATCAGGGCCAACGCCAGAGTCAGGAGCAGGCTCATTTGCTGAAAAGATCGGGTTAGATTGGAGCCCATTGCCTGCAGGGACAAATAATTGCAGTAGCGGGCAAAACCGAAGTGGATGGCGCCGGCCAAAGCCAGCATGAACAACAGACTCGAACTCATGCCGGGGATGATGTCGAACGCGTTGGTCGCGACGCCGGCGATCAGAAAGATGGGTATCCCCACCGTCACGGAAATCGCCACGCCCTGAACCACCGTACCGGTCAATACGCCACGGCGAATGCTGGCGCTGTTGAGGCCAAACAGGGCGGCCGACGCCAAGGAGAGGAGGCTGCCAAGCACGGCTGGTTAGTCTCCGGTTACGCTATCGATTATCGTCAGGGTGTCAGGTCTTCGAGTTGCGGCGCGACTTCCTGCATGAAGCGGGTCATGGACCGGACCCGGTGCTCCCGCGTTGCCCAGTTTTTGCCGCCCACGTAAAGGAACGTGCCGAACCCGCCGGTCTGATCATAGAGGTCCTTAATCTGTTCAGCGATCCGGTCAGGCTCGCCGATCAGATAGAATCCGGCCTCGACCAGCGCCTCTATGCCCTTTTCGTTATTGGGCACATCCAGGTCATAGACCCGCTTGAGCATATCCAGGAAACCCCGTTCCGCCTGGACGCTGATTTCGAAGGTCACAGACGAGCGCATTTCCGCCAGCGCCTGTTCAACGGAATCCGCCACGTAGACGATCCGCGAGGCCAGGAAATTCTTGCGCGCATCCTGTACACCAGCCGCTTTGGCATAGCTTTCATATTTTTCCGCCTTGGCCTTCACCCGTTCCGCCCCGTCCAAAAAGGCCGTGACCATCCGGTAGCCCCGCTCCGCGGACAGTTTGATGACCTCTTCAGTATCCGTCGCCGTCGCCATGGGCAGTGGCCGGGACATCGGCTTGGGTAGGGCCACAACGCCCTTGCCCTGCCAGTGTTCGCCGTCCCAGTCGAAAATCTCGTCGCTGTTCCAGCATTTCAGAATGAATTCCAAGGATTCCTGCAGGCGCGCATGCCGGTCGTCGTAGGTCATCCCGCGCTCCTCACAGAATAGGGGCGACGGAAAGCCCGTGCCAAAGCCCAGGAAAAACCGGCCTTCCCCCAGCAAGTGTTCCATAATCGCCGACTGGATCGCCACGTCCAAAGGATGGTGGATATGCAACAGCTTCACCGCCGCGCCCATGCGGATTTGTTTGGTCAAGCCCGCCGCTTTGGCCATCAGGAATTCCGGCGCCGGGATCGTATCGACCCTGTTGATATAGGGTGGTTCTCCATGGTGTTCGCTTAAGAACAGATCGGTGAACCCTAATTTGTCAGCCAGGATGATTTCCTGCAGATCTTCTTCATAGCATTCCGCGGCAGTGGTATGCGGGCGGAAACCGTTGGAAAAAACACCAAATTCCATAAAAACTTACTCCCTTGGGACCCGCCCAGTATCGCCTCCAAGACCCGATACGGCAAACCGAATGATGGCCTGATCATGTAAGCCCGGCCGCTCTCATTCACGTGTTTAAATGGTGAAATTTATGGACTAGTCTCCGCCGTGAATTGACCACCCCATCCCTGGAGTATCCCCCGTGTCCCAAGAATTTGACCGCTGGGAAGGCCGCTATGACATCGACGGCTTTCTGTTCGGCGAAGACCCCAACTATTTCCTGAAAGCCTGCGAAACATTGTTGCCCGCCAGCGGTAAAGCCCTGGCGGTGGCCGATGGCGAGGGCCGGAATGGCGTCTGGCTGGCCGAGAGAGGTCTGGAGGTCACGTCCATCGATTTCTCCCCCACCGCGCAGGCGAAAGCGCGGGAACTGGCCGCAAAACGCGGCGTCGAAATGGAGATTATTGAGACCGATGTTCACACCTGGGACTACCCAGACGCCGCCTTCGACGTGGTGGCGGAGATTTTCACCCAGTTCAGCTCGCCCGAACAGCGAGCGCAGAAATGGGCCGGCATGATCAAGGCGCTGAAAACCGGCGGCCTGCTGATCATCCAGGGCTACACGCCGAAACAGTTGGAGTACGGCACGGGCGGCCCCAAAAAGGAGGAGAACCTCTACACGCCGGCGCTACTGGCCGAAACATTCGGCGGCTTCGACAATCTGGTGATCGAAGAGGAAGAGCTGGAATTCTACGAAGGTCAGGCCCACGGCGGCATGTCGGCGGTGATCAAACTGACCGGCAACAAGCCGGGGTAGCTCGCTTCCCTCGAATCACTGTACCAAAGCCTCAAGAATTGTACGCCAATTCTGCCGTCCGCCAAGCAGCCGCAAAATCCGGGTATAATCCGGCTCGATGGTGTAGACGATGAGCTGCTGCGCTGTTAACGCTCCCACACCAAAGGAAACACATCGCACGGCATTGGATCGCCATCGGCTTTCCCCGGCACGTGCATCGGTTTAGAGGTGCCGGGCCTTGTGTCATACCAGGCGTCATCCCCCAGATAGCGCACCGTATAGCCGCGCCGGCGCACATCGTCCCGTTCATTACCCCCGGCCCCGTGCACGGTCAGGGCGTGAAAGGCGATCACGTCGCCGGGCGCCATATCCCACGCGATGATGTCATAGTCGCCTCGCGCGGCTTCGATATCGGGCATAGGTTCGTAGTCGGGATTGTGGTCGTAAGAGGTTTTTCCGTCATCCTTGGTATCGCCGAAACGTTCCGGCTGGAACCAGCGGTCCCACTTGTGGGAACCTCGAACGAATTCCAATCGCCCATTTTCTTCCGTCGTCGGGTCAAGGGCCAGCCAGAAGGACAGCACGTCCCAGCCCCGGACCGGCCAATAGGGCTGATCATTGTGCCAACGGGTGCGGTTACCGGTTTGCGGTTCCTTCACGAAAATCTGGTCATAGAGCAACACGGACTTGGACGAGTTAAACAATTGCGCGGCGATCTGCGGTAAATCTGTCTCGAAGCAATAGGCTTTGAATTCCGGATCGTTCTCCCACACCCGGAGATTGCCATGAAACCGGCCCTTGCCACCTTCCGCTTCATAGCCGTGATAGAACGGGCCGGGATTTTCGATATCCCGCTCAATCGCGGCGGCCACCCGCTCCAGCCAAGCAGGGCTGATCACCCCTTCCAGCAACACCGCGCCGTCATTGTTGTACGCGTCGATCTGTTCCTGCGTCAGTGTGTAGGTCATGGCCTATCTGCCCTGTAGCCTCCTTCCGACTGGCTTCAGGCTAATCGATTTCGAGGAAGGGGCCAATGGCCGCGAGGAATCCGGCTGGGTCCTGAAGCTGCGGACAGTGGCCGATGCCGGGCAGCTCGATCAGTTGGGAACCGGTGATTCCGGCGTGCAGTTCGCGGGATAGGTCCGGCGGCGTCGTTTTATCGGCGAGCCCGACGACGACCAGGGTTTGATTCTTGATCTCGCCGAGCTTCGGCCGGTTGTCCAAGAGAGTCAGCGCCAGCGCCGCATTGGCGAACAACAGCGGGTCCGCCGCCGACAAGCGTTGCTTGCGGGTGGCGATGATCTCCGGCGCGGCCGCGATGAATTCTTCGGGGAACATGCGCAGGATCGCTGCCTCCAGCACCGCGCCCATCCCCTCGGTCGAGGATTTCTGCGCCAGGATGCGCAAAGGCTCCTTCGCCGGATCGGGAAAACCGGGGCCCGTGTCCACCAGCACCAATTTGTCGATCAGGTGGCCGTGACGGATGGCCAAGGTGCCGGCGATAAAGCCGCCAAACCCGTTGCCGATCAGATCGGCCTCCGCCGGGAGCCCCAGCGCCTGTATGGTTTCGGCGATCAGGTCGGCATAATCCTCCACCGTATCGCCGATGGGCCCCGCCGAGCCGCCGAAGCCGGGAAAGTTCAACCGGGTCACCCGGCGCTTGGCCGCCAGTGCGTCGATCACGGCGTCATAGACGCTCATCTCCGCCAGCAGTGTGGGCAGCAACACCAAGTCCCGCCCGGCGCCCCGCTGCTCGTATTCTATGTGAAACTCCCCGACGGTGATGTTGGGCATGATGGCAAAACTCCTTGAGTCGGAATTGGCTCTGTGACTATTCCGGTCGGTTGATCTTTAGCGTGATAAAATCCCATTGGGACGGCGCGCCGAAACGCAAAGGTAGGATACTCGTCCCGACGCCTGACGTCACGAACAGCGTCCGCTCCCTGTCCCGATAGAGCCCGCAATAAGCGGCGGGTGGCGCCTCTGATGGCACCCACAAGGGTCCGACAAAGGGAAAACTCACCTGGCCACAATGGGTGTGGCCGGCGATGACCAGCCCCTTCACCCGCGCCTCGAACGCGCCTGCGGGATCGTGGGTGATCGATAACTTGGGCACTCCCCGGCACGAAACGGGAAAATCCACGTAGCGGAACCTCTCGGAAAAGGCGTCACCAAAGCCGCGCACACAGACCGGGCCTTTTTTGGTTTCCAGAATGCGAGTCTGATTTTCCATCGCGTCAACTCCGAGCCGTTCAAACGCCGCCAGCCACGAGTCGGGGTCTGACCAACCTTCATAGTTGCCGAGGACAATCGCCCGCGGGACCGGATCCACCAACTTGAAGGCATTGATGACATTTTCCCGGTGGGTCGGAAAATCATTCATCCTGGACGGATCGACAATGTAGTCGCCGACGAAAAGCACCAAATCGGGCTCGGACGCTTTCACCTCCGCCAGGAGTTGCCGGGTCGAAGCCAGCGCATCCGGGTTTTCGGGAACATGAATATCCCCGAGCACGGCAATTGACAATGTGACCACGGGGGCATCCGTATCTGCGATGGAAATCGAGACATCGTTGCGGCGGGTCTGCAAGTCTCGGGAGACGACAAACAGAACGGCGGCGGCGATGACGGCCAGAGCGAGGGCAAGTAACGAGAGTTTACGCATGAAGGGGGCTGAGCAAGGCTGAACGGGGACGGGCATGATATCATACCTAGTAGCGCCGCGCTGCCCCTATCCAGCCTCAGAATTTCTCGTTCTAAACTTTGAAAAAAATGGTAGCGGAGGAGGGACTTGAACCCCCGACACGCGGATTATGATTCCGCTGCTCTAACCAGCTGAGCTACTCCGCCCCATATCTATCCCCTCAATCGCCAGGCGGTCGTATCCACGACCTTGGCTCGCCGAACGGTCGGCGGCCCGCCCTAATTTACTTCTAGGCGGGCTCCTCGGACCAATTGGTCCTCGGCTTGGGGACCCTTCGTCGCCGCCTTAGAGAAAGGCCGCCCGAACGGGACACAGGTGTATATTTTTAAGCCCTGCCGGTGTCAAGTGAACTCCGGCCCGACCACAACTTCAGTTTACGCATCCACGCCGGCGTTGAAGCTGACCCCGATCTTCTCGAACCTCTCCAGGATGTCATCGCCGAACTTCTCCTGTAGGGCCTTGGCTTCCACCGGGGGCATTTCGATGTCGTTGAAATCGTCTTCCGCCTCGCCGGTGATCCACACCAAAAGCCGCGCCGTCTTGTCCGAGACATTGGTGAAGTCGCGCACCACGCCCGGCGGCACGGCGATCATGTCGTAGGGATCGAGGTAAATCTCGTTCTCCCCCTCGTCGCCCCAGCGGATGCGAAACCGGCCGTCCAGGCAGAAAAAAGTCTCGTTGGTGCGGTGATGGGCATGCAGCACCGGCCGGTCGCCCGGCGGGCACTCGGCGATGATGACGCTCATCTTGTCCGCGTTTGTCACTGCTGGCTGGTGGGCCATGGGCCCGCCTTGTTTTTCCGGCGACATCAGGAGATACAGCGTCTTCGCCGTCAGGGTCTCGTAGGCTTCCTTCGGGATGCCGTCCTCTTCCGAATAGCTGCTGCTTTGCGGTTTGATTTTCCCGAACCGGGCGATCTGCGCCTCCATTTGTTCCGGGGTGATTTGTACGGTTTTCATCTCAACAACCTCCCTTTCAATTCCGGTTACGCCGCTATGCGCGCAGGGTTGCGGCGCACGATCCAGCCGCCGCCCAACACCCGGCTGCCGCCGCCGGATTCGTAAAACACACACGCCTGGCCGGGCGCGACGCCGGCCTGTGGCTCCAGCAACGTGACCACCGCCCCGCCGTCGAGACCCGCCGCGACACGGGCCGGCGCCAACGGCTGCATGGACCGGAGTTTGACTTCCACCTCCACGCCCGCATCCCCGGCCTCGGTCAACGGCGCATCCCCCAGCCAGTTCACGTCGCGGACGATCACCGTCTCTTCCAGCAACGCGTCCTTCGGCCCGACAATGACGCGCCGCGTGTCCGCATCCAGGCGCAGCACATAGAGCGGATCGCCCCCGCCGATGTTCAAGCCCCGGCGTTGGCCCACCGTATAGTGGATGATGCCGTCATGCCGGCCCAGCACGCGACCGTCCCTATGGACGATGTCGCCGGGCTCCACCCCTTCCGGGCGCAGCTTGGCGACGATCTCGGCATAGTCGCCGTTGGGCACGAAGCAGATATCCTGACTATCGGGCTTGTCGGCGACGGCGAGACCAAAGCGTTCGGCATGCGCCCGGGTCACGTCCTTGGACTGGCCGCCCAGGGGGAAACGGAGGAAATCCAACTGCTCCCGCGTCGTGGCGAACAGGAAATAGCTTTGATCCTTACCCGGATCGGCGCCCCGGTGCAGCTCCGCGCCGCCCGGTCCTGTTTCGCGGCGGATATAGTGCCCGGTGGCCAGCGCATCCGCCTGTAATTCCACCGCGCGGGCGAGCAGGTCCCGGAACTTGACGGTCTGATTGCACTTCACACACGGTATCGGCGTCTCGCCGGCCAGATAGGTGTCGGCGAAATCGTCCATAACTTCCTGGCGGAACTTATCCTCGTAATCCAGGACGTAATGGGGAAAGCCCAGCGTATCGGCGACTCGGCGCGCGTCATAGATATCCTGCCCGGCGCAGCACGCGCCCGGCCGGACCGCCGCCGCACCATAGTCATAAAGCTGCAGCGTGATGCCGACCACGTCATAGCCTTCCTCGTGCAGCAACGCCGCCGTGACGGAACTGTCCACGCCGCCGGACATGGCGACCACCACGCGGGTGTCCGCGGGGTCCTTATCGAAACCGAGTGAGTTCATGGGCCCCGTTATACCGCATTCAGGCCCATCTGCCAGAAGGCTATTTCCAGCCGGGTCGCCTGATCGAAGGTCTTGGCCAGGGCCGGATACCGTCCCTCCCCGCCGCGCGATTCCATCAGCTTATCCAATTGTGTGATTTCGGCGGCCGCCACGTCTTGGTACTCCGTGGAGGCATACATCTCGATCCACGGTGCGTAAGGGTTGTCCGATGTGGCTTTATCCGCCAGCGCGGCGCCGATCTCTGCGTAGCCGACGATGCACGGGGCGAGCGCGACGTGAAGGTCCAACAAATCCCCCGCCGCACCGCGCTCCAGTACAAAGCGGGTATAGGCCATGGTCTCCGCCGCCTCGGGCAACGCCACCATGGCATCCTCCGAGAGGCCCCAGTCGGCGCAGAACTTCACATGCAGGTCCATTTCCATCTCGACGATGGCCGACAGACCACCCGCCGCCTGACGGATATCGGCCAGACTGTCGGATTTGTAGGCCGCCAAGGCATAGGCGCGGGCGAAATGGATGAGAAACAGATAATCCTGGCCCAGATAGTGGCGGAAGCATTGATCGGGGAGCGTGCCCACCGCCAAGCCCCGGACAAAATCATGATCGGTGTAGGCGTTCCAGGCGCTGGCGGTATCGGCCTTCAGCCGCTCGAACAGGGTTACCACGTGTCCCTCCGGCCCCTCACAACATCATATTGCGGGTTTCAACAGGCAAGTTGACCACAAGGCCGTCCAGTTCCTCGGTCAGGAGGATTTGACAGCCGAGGCGTGAGGTCTTGGTCAGGCCAAAGGCCAGGTCCAGCATATCGTCTTCTTCCTCGCTGGCGGGCTTGAGCCTGTCATACCAATCGGGATCGACAATCAGATGGCAGGTAGAGCAGGCCATGACGCCTTCGCACGCGCCTTCGATATCGATATTGTTGGCGTGTGCGATGTCGAGCAACGACTTTCCGGCGGGCGCTTCGATTTGCCGGCGTTCCCCGCTGTTTTCGATAAACACTACTTTCGGCATGGAACTTAGACGCTGAAGGACTCGCCACAGCCGCACTGGCTGGTCACGTTCGGATTTTCAAAGATAAACCCGGACTGCATTTTGTCTTCCACGTAATCCATCTTGGAGCCGACGACGAACATCAGGGCCAGGGGATCGATGAAAATCCGTACACCGTCCTGTTCGACAACCTCTTCGAGCGGGCGTTCTTCCTCCGCATACTCGACGTTATACATATGCCCGGAGCAGCCTGTGTTCGTCACGCCAACGCGGAGACCCAATACGGACTTTTCCGTCCGCTCCATCAAGGCGCGCACTCGCTTCACGGCGCTCTCGGTCAACGTGATCGGGGCAGCATCTTTGGTAATTTGGCTCATGAGTTTAGCATACTCCTATATCTCGCCGCCTAGAACATACCGAGCGCAAGTTTTGCGTCTTCGGACATTTTGTCGGGATCCCAGGGCGGGTCCCACACAAGCGTCACTTCAACTTCGCCGACACCATCAACGGACGCGGCGGCGTCCGCGACCTGCTGGGGCAGAATACCGGCAACCGGGCAACCCGGCGCGGTCAGGGTCATCACCAGGCGGACATCACCGTTTATCTCGATATTGATTTCGTAAATCAGACCCAGTTCGTAAATATCCACCGGAATTTCCGGATCGTAGACGGTCTTTAACGCCGCAGCGATCGCTTCCTGATCCGCCACCTCCGTGCCGGCTTCCAACCCCTGGCCCGCATGCGCGACGACGCCGGCTTCCATGGGCTCCATATCGGACCCGAACTCATCCCACGGACTCGGCGCATAGACCGGACCAGATTCCTCCGCAGGTTCAGGTACAGTAGCGGATTCCGGCGGCGCTTGCGGCTCGGGCTGGGAATCCATTACCGGTTCAGCGGGCAGTGTCTCCGTCACATCCGTATCTTTCTTCTTGCCGAAAATATTTAAGGCGCCCCACATAATGCTCTCACTCTCTACTCTGTCGTTGCTTCCTGATCGCCTTGAACGGCGGCGTTAATTGTATGCCAAGCCAGGGTTGCGCATTTCACCCGCATGGGGAACTGCCGCACGCCGGACATGACCCGCAGTTTATCGATCTCGTCTTCGAATTCAGGATAGTCGATGTCTTCCACTTCGCCTGTACATAGTTTGTGGAACTGATCAAACAAGCGTCCAACCTGGGCAATGCTTTTCCCTTTGACGATATCGGTCATCATGGAGGCGGAGGCCACGGAAATGGCGCAGCCCCGCCCCTCAAAGGCAGCGTCCTGGATCGTATCGTCATCGCCCACCTTGGCGTAGACCGTCAGTCTGTCGCCGCATAGCGGGTTGTTGCCATGGGCCTCACAGGTTGAGTCTTCCGGATGACGGAAGTTCCTGGGATTCTTGCCATGGTCCAGGATGACTTCCTGGTACAATTCACGAATATGGTCTTCCATCAGCCGAATATTCCTTTTGCGTAAACCAACGCCTCGACCAGCACATCCACATCGTCGATGGTGTTGTACATGCCAAACGAGGCCCGGGCCGTGGCGGCGATATCAAACCGGTCCATCAGCGGTTGGGCGCAATGGTGCCCGGCGCGCACGGCCACGCCGCGGCTATCGATGATGGTGCCGATATCATGGGGGTGCACGTCCTCCAGGGTAAAGGAAATGATCCCCGCCTTATTTGCGGCCTTGCCGTAGATGGTTAGCCCATCGATCTCCGATAGGCGATCTGTCGCATAAGACAGTAGCGCTTGTTCGTGGGCGGCGATCTTCTCCACACCAACGGCATCGAAATAATCCACGGCGGCGGCCAGGCCGACCGCTTCAACAATGGCCGGGGTGCCCGCCTCAAATCGCGCCGGGGCTTCCCGGTAGGTGGTTTTCTCGAACGTCACCCGCTCGATCATGTCCCCGCCGCCTTCATAGGGAGGCATCGCGTTCAGCAAATCTTTTTTGCCATACAGCACGCCGATACCCGATGGGCCATAGAGCTTATGTCCGGTAAAGGCATAGAAATCCGCCTCCAGGTCCTGCACATCGACCCGCGCGTGAACAACGCCCTGCGCCCCGTCGATCAGCACTTTTGCGCCCTGGGCATGAGCGAGGCGGATAACCTCCTTAATCGGGACGATAGTGCCCAGAACATTCGACACATGAGTGATCGCCACCAACTTGGTCTTGGGCGAGAGAAGCTTCTCGAACTCCTCCATCAGAAAATTGCCGTCATCGTCGATCGGCGCAACCTTCAGGACAATGCCGGTACGGTCCCGCAGCAACTGCCAGGGCACGATATTGGCATGGTGCTCCATATGAGAAATCACCACCTCGTCGCCGGCTTCCAGGAATGTGCCATAGGAATAAGCGACCAAGTTAATCGCCGAGGTGACGTTGCGGGTGAAGATGATCTCGTCAGCGGAAGCGGCGTTCAGATACTTGGTCACTGTCTTCCGGGCATTTTCATAGCCATCGGTGGCCATCTGGCTCAACGTATAGGCGCCCCGGTGCACATTGGCGTACGCCCCGCGATAGGCCGCATCCATGGCGTCGATCACGGCGGCCGGCTTTTGCGCGCTGGCGCCGCTGTCGAGGAACACCAGCCGATGGCCATTGACCTCTGTCTGCAGGATCGGAAAATCGCGGCGAACGGCCTCGACGTCGTAGCCGCTCCCGACATCAGATATATTGATGGGCGTATCCATGCCGTCCTTATCCTTGTTCATTCGTTGTCAGCCAATCCGAAACCCGGCCGATTAGCATGTCGTTTAAATCTTCCGCCCCGAAATCCCCAATCACCTCGGCCAGAAAACCCTCCACCAACATGGCGCGGGCGGTATTTTCCGGCACACCCCTGGACCGAAGATAGAAGAGGGCATCATCGTCCAATTCCCCGGCGGTTGTACCGTGGGCGCATTTAACATCGTCCGCGTAAATTTCAAGTTGGGGTTTGCTGTCGATCTCCGCCTCGTTGGACAGTAACAAAGTCTTGTTGCTCATCTGGCCGTCGGTCCCGTCGGCGCCCTGCTCCACCAGAATGTTCCCCTGAAACACGCCCCGGGAGTCGGCATCCAACGCGCCACGATACATTTCCTCACTGGCCGTGTGCGGTGCGCGGTGGGTGATCAGGGTCGTATTGTCGATCACCTGCTTGCGGCCGCCCAGATAGACGCCATGCAGCTTCGCCGCCGCTCCGGACGCGTCCAGGGACACTTGAATTTCGTCCCGTGCGACATCGCCGCCGCTGGCCAGGACAAAGCTCTGATAGGCGGCGTCCTTGGCTACATTGGCGCGGATCGTATTCACATGGACCGCACCCGCAGACTGAGTTTGCAGCCGGACATGCTCAATCCGCGAGCCAGCAGCCGCCGAAACCAGTGTCACACCGTTGAAAAACACCTGAGAGGCTTCGGCCAAACCGACATGGCTTTCAACCACCCGCACCCGAGCGTTATCACCGGCCACAATAATATTCCGGGGCTGACAGACCCGCGCCGCGTTCCCGGTGTCCACGTACAGCACTTCAATAGGTTTGTCGGCAACCACGCCAGCATCTAGCCCGACCACATAGCCGTCTTCCTGCAGCGCGCCGTTGAGGGCCAACATGGGCAAGCCGTCATCGGCCCCAACCATCAGATTTTCCAATGCCTCCGGCTGCGAGGCGAGCAGCCCGCCGAATGTTGTCACGGTGACGCCGGCAGCTTGTTCGATCTGAGATAAGGATACGTCGAAGCGCCCGTCGACGAAGACCAGCCGGGAGTCGGCGCTGATCGCCGCCGGTAATATATCCGCTTGAACCTGAGCGGGCTCAGGAGTTGCTGACAACTCCAATTTTTCCAGCGCACCGAGGCCGGTGTATTTCCATTCCTCATCCCGCTGGGTCGGCAGGCCTTTCTCCCGGAAGATCGCAGCCGATTTCTCCCGGAGCGCCGCCAGCCACGGCTGATCCGCACCTGGCAGCTCGGCTTTTATCGCCTCGAACCGGTCGAGCATTTTCTGGCTAGTGGGTGACAGTGACATTTTACGCGCGTCCCCTTAAGCCGCTTCCGCCGTGTATTCGGCGTAACCATTTTTCTCCAATTCCAGCGCCAAGTCCTTACCGCCCGACTTGACGATCTTACCGTGGGCGAGCACATGCACGTGGTCGGGTACGATGTGATCCAAGAGCCTCTGATAGTGAGTGATCACCAACATGGAGCGTTCAGGCGAGCGCAGTGCGGTCACCCCCTCACCAACGATTCGGAGAGCATCCACGTCCAGGCCGCTGTCCGTTTCATCCAGAATGGCGAGGGTCGGGTTCAGCACCGCCATCTGCAGCACCTCGTTGCGTTTTTTTTCCCCACCGGAGAAGCCCACATTGACCGCGCGCTTCAGCATATCGTCGGTAATATTCAGGACTTTGGTCTTTTCCCGGACGAATTTCAGAAAATCCATCGCGTCCAACTCGTTCTCGCCGCGATACTTGCGGACCGAATTCACCGAGGCCTTGAGGAAGTTCATGGTCGAGACGCCGGGGATCTCCACCGGGTATTGGAACGCCAGGAAGACGCCTTCACCGGCGCGCTCTTCCGGGTCCATATCCAATAGATCCTTGCCATTAAAGGTCGCGCTACCCTCGGTCACCTCGTAACCGTCGCGGCCCGAGAGCACATAAGACAAGGTACTCTTACCCGACCCGTTAGGACCCATGATGGCGTGCACTTCGCCCGGTCCCATGGACAAAGTGATGCCCTTCAGGATTTCCGTCCCATCGACGCTTGCGTGTAGATTTTTGATTTCTAGCATTTTGACGTTACTCTTTTTCTCTTTTGATTATCCGACACTGCCTTCAAGGCTGATGCCAACCAGTTTCTGGGCTTCCACCGCGAATTCCATCGGCAGCTCCTGCAGAACCTCACGGCAGAACCCGTTGACGATCAAGGCGATGGCTTCCTCTTCATCCATGCCGCGCTGACGGCAATAAAACAGTTGATCATCTGCGATCTTCGACGTGGTGGCTTCATGTTCGACCTTCGCCGATTTATTTCGGCTTTCGATATACGGCACCGTGTGCGCGCCACATTCCTTGCCGATCAGCAGGGAGTCGCACTGGGTATAATTTCTTGCGCCATCGGCCTTGGGCATCATTTTCACAAGCCCGCGATAGGTGCTTTGGGATTTACCGGCGGAGATGCCCTTGGCGATGATCCGGGACGAGGTGTTCTTGCCCAGATGAATCATCTTGGTGCCCGTATCCGCCTGCTGATAATTGTTGGTGATGGCGACCGAATAGAACTCACCCACCGAATTATCACCCTGCAGGATGCAACTCGGATACTTCCAGGTCACCGCCGAGCCGGTTTCCACCTGGGTCCACGAAATCTTGGAGTTCTTGCCCCGGCAGGCGCCGCGCTTGGTGACAAAGTTATAGATGCCGCCGACGCCGTTTTCGTCGCCGGGATACCAGTTTTGCACGGTGGAATACTTGATTTCCGCGTCGTCCATCGCGACCAATTCCACCACGGCGGCGTGAAGCTGGTTTTCATCCCGCATCGGTGCGGTGCAGCCTTCCAAGTAGGAAACGTAAGACCCCTCTTCCGCGATGATCAGCGTACGTTCAAACTGGCCCGTGTTGGCGGCGTTGATGCGGAAATAGGTCGATAACTCCATCGGGCAACGCACACCCTTGGGAATGTAGACGAAGGACCCATCGGTGAAGACCGCGCAGTTTAGCGTGGCGAAGAAGTTGTCCGAATAGGGCACGACCGAGCCCATGTACTTCTGCACCAGTTCGGGATGATTCTGCACCGCTTCGGAAATCGGGCAGAAGATCACGCCGTGCTTGGCGAGCGTCTCCTTGAACGTGGTCGCGACGGAAACGCTGTCGAAGACCGCGTCCACGGCGACGTTTTTCACGCCGGCCAGGATTTCCTGTTCATACAGGGGAATGCCAAGTTTTTCATAGGTGGCCAGTAGCTCCGGGTCCACGTCATCCAGGGTTTCGGGCCCGTCTTCTTTCTTTTTGGGCGCGGAATAGTAATAGGCGTCCTGGTAATCGATCTCCGGATAGCCGACCTTGGCCCAGTCGGGCTCTTCCATGGTGAGCCAGTGGCGGAACGCCTTCAGCCGCCACTCCAGCAGCCATTCAGGCTCGTTCTTCTTGGCCGAAATAAAGCGGACGATGTCTTCGTTCAGGCCCTTGGGTGCGGTATCCGCCTCGATATCGGTTACAAAGCCGTACTTGTACTTTTCGACTTCCTTTACCTGATCGATCGTTTCCGTGACTGCTGTCATCTCTACTTTCCTACTCTTTCACTCTGTTCCGCTGCGGCAATATCATGCCGATCGGCGCGAACGTTTCTAATTTCCTCGATTAGGCGATTAACCGCATAAACGGCATCGGCCTCTTCATTAAAGCGACCCAGACCTATCCGCAGGCTGGCCTCCGCCAGTTCATTCGGCAGGCCGATCGATTTGAGCACATGGGAAGAATCCTCGGATGCCGACGTACAGGCCGAACCCGAGGACATGGCCAGGTCAGGCAGAGCCGCCATCAGGCTTTCCGCGTCCGCCCTTTCAATGCTGATGTTCAGATTACCCGGCACCCGGTGTTCCATCGTGCCGTTGATATGGATACCGTCCAGTTCATCTGTCAGACGATCAATCAACAGGTCCCGCATCCGACCTAAACGTTTTGCTTCCGCCGGCATTTCTTGCGCTGCGATCTCCAACGCCTTGCCGAACCCGACGCAAAGGGGCGGCGGCAACGTGCCGGAGCGCAATCCCTTTTCCTGACCGCCGCCACTGAACAACGGCTCTAACAGGACCCGCGGCTTCTTGGTAACGTAAAGCGCGCCGACGCCCATGGGCCCGTAGATCTTATGGGCCGTGATGCTCATTAGATCGATCTGCATCTCTTTGACATCCAGCGGTATCTTACCCACCGCCTGCGCCGCATCGGAATGCAGAAAGACGTTGTGTTCCTTGCAGATTGCGCCGATCTCCGCCATGGGCTGGATGGTGCCGATCTCGTTCTGCACGGTCATGATGGAGACCAGGAGCGTTTGATCCGTAATGGCGTCCCGCAGTTTGTCCAGGTCCAAAAGCCCATCAGGCTCCACCGGCAAATAGGTGACCTTGAAACCTTCACTTTCCAACTGAAAGCAGGAGTCCAACACACACATGTGTTCGGTGGCGCAGGTGATAATGTGGTTTTTCTTTTCAGCGTAAAACCGGGCGACGCCCTTGATCGCCAAATTGTTGGCCTCGGTCGCGCCGGAGGTAAAAATGATTTCGTCCGTGTCCGCGCCGATCATCGCGGCGATCTGTTCGCGGGCCATCTCCACCGCCTCGGCCGCTTCCCAGCCGAAGGCATGACTGCCGGAATGGGGATTACCGAATATCTCGTTGAAGTACGGCATCATGGCGTCCCGCACCCGCGGGTCCACCGGCGTGGTCGCGTGGTTATCCAGATACAGGGGCTGGCGGCGGCGCTCGGTCATGCGGCGGAGGCCTCCAATTCCTGCTTGCGGGTGCGCCGATAGAGTTCGCCCCAAGCGTTGAGGAACGCATCTACATCTTCCTTGACCGACGCCCAGCCGAGACTGATCCGGATCGCCGTATTCGCCTCGGCCTCTGAAAGACCCATGGCGGTGAGTACGTGAGATGTGGTTACTTTGCCGGACGAACAGGCGGAGCCGGCGCTCACCATCACGCCCGCCAAATCAAGCGACATCACCTGACTTTCGGCGCTGACGCCGGGCATGGTCAAGCACGACGTATTGGCGAGCCGGGGCCCGGCGGCGCCCAAGACACGGGTGTCCGGCGCAATTTTATTGATTTCGATTTCAAGCCGGTCACGTAAAGCCGCAATTCGATCCATCTGATCCAATTCGTTCAGCGCCAATTCAGCGGCAACGCCAAATCCGGCGATGCCAGCCACGTTTTCCGTGCCCGCCCGGCGGGAGCGTTCCTGCCCGCCGCCTTTGACGAGCGGTTCGAGATCCATGCCGTCGCGGATGATGAGCGCGCCGACGCCCTGCGGACCACCCAACTTGTGAGCCGATAACGTCATCAGATCGGCGTCCATTTGGTCGCGGGAAATATCGATTTTGCCGGCGGCCTGTACCGCGTCTACATGAAGCAGCGCATCATGGCTTTGTAGCAGCGCAGCGGCTTCCTGGATCGGCTGCATCACACCGGTCTCGTTATTGGCCGCCATAACCGAAATCAACGCGGTCCCATCATCAGACAGAAAGCTCTCGAGCTCCGTAAGGTTCACTCGGCCGTCAGCGTCCACACCAAGTCGGATCCCATTTGGTGCGACCCGCAACACGGAATCATGTTCCACCGCCGAGACGGCTACGCGACCAGCCGACGCGCCGCTGAGGGCCAGATTATTCGCCTCGGTGCCGCTGCCGGTGAAAATCACCTCCGCCGGGCTTGCGCCCACCAGAGCCGCGACCTTTTCCCGAGCTTCCTCGACAACGCGCCGCGCCTCCCGCCCCCGCGAATGGACGGATGATGCATTGCCCCCGAGCGCGAGCGCTTTGCTCACCGCTTCGGCGACTTCGGCGCGGACCGGCGCCGTCGCGTTATAATCAAGGTAGGCCGTCATGATTACTCCGCCGGAACCGCAGCTTCCCGATTCTCAACGGCTGGACGATTGCCCAGCTCCGGTCCGAGGACGGTGCGAGGAGTCGCCAAGCGGCTGCCCAGACCCAAGACCCGGCTTTCGACCACGTCTTCAAGGGAGACCGAGCTCAGAAACAGATTAATCTGGGTGTCCAGTTCCTCCCACAAATCATGGGTCAGACACCGGCTACGGTCAGACTGGCAGCCTTGCGGCGAGCCCGGCGTGCATCGGGTGGCTTTGATCGGCTCATCCACCGCCATGATGATGTCGGAAATCCGCATTTGGGCGGGATCGCGGGCGAGAAGATATCCGCCGCCGGGGCCACGAACACTTTTCACCTGATGCCCTTTGCGCAGTTTTCCGAACAACTGTTCCAAATACGAGAGGGAAATATCCTGGCGTTCCGCAATATCGGCGAGCGCCACGGGACCGCCACGGCTTTGACGGGCCAGATCCGCCATTGCCATTACTGCATACCGGCCTTTTGTGCTGAGTTTCACGGGTCTACTCCTTCAGCTATCAAACTTCACGTCTAAATCTTTAAGAACCGCAGGATGATGCCGGCTGATCCGGTTCATCATCCTGGTCCGATTGGTGTTGCGCTTTCTCCGCTTCCAACTCCTCGACCCGGTTGGTCAGTTCAATCAACTGCGCCCGCAAGCTTTCGAAGCTGCGCGCCACCGGATCAGGCAGGTCTTCGGTGGGTGTACCGTAAGCGGTAAAGGCTTCTTCCTTTTTCTTGCCCCGGCCCATGACGATCTTTGCCGGAATACCGACCATCGTCGCGCCCTTTGGCACCTCGGTCAGGACCACGGCGTTGGCGCCGATTCGCGCCCGTTCGCCGACCACCAGAGGCCCAAGCACCTGTGCGCCGGAACCCACGATGACAAAATCCTCCAGGGTCGGGTGGCGCTTACCCTTCTCCAAAGACGTGCCGCCCAGGGTTACCCCCTGATAAAGCGTCACATCGTTCCCGATCTCCGAGGTTTCGCCGACAACCACGCCATTGCCGTGGTCAATAAACAGCCGTCGGCCAATGGTCGCGCCGGGATGAATTTCGATCCCGGTTAAAATCTTGCCGATATTGGAAATGAACCGGGCCAAAAGAAAAAATCGCCGCCGCCAAAGGGCATTGGCAATCCGATAAAACAGGATGGCGTGATAGCCCGGATAGCAGAGAATTACCTCCAACCGGGACCGGGCCGCCGGATCGCGTTCAATGTAAGAATCTATGTCTTCGCCGAGTCTTTGAAAAAAACTCTGTTCCATCCGGTGTTATTCCTTATTCAGTAGGCGTCGGATTCTCCGCGCCAGCTCAGCTTTCTGCTTGGGTTCTGTCGCCGGAACCCGTATATATGCAACAGCGATGTACCTATTCCGACTAATTTAGTCAACTAATATTTGGACGCAAGGTTATTGCATTAACCAAATATCGGATTAAATCGGTCGGGTAATTGTAACCCTGACACCAGACGAACCCCGGAAAATCATGCCTGAAGTCATTTTCAATGGTCCTGATGGACGCCTTGAAGGCCGATATCATCAGAGCAAAAAGGCCGATGCCCCTATCGCCATCGTCCTGCATCCCAACCCGCTGCACGGCGGTAATATGAACAATCGCATCGTCTATACGATGTACAATAGCTTTGCGGACCACGGTTTTTCCGTGCTGCGCTTCAATTTCAGAGGCGTCGGCCGATCCCAAGGCATGTTCGACAGCGGTATCGGCGAGCTTAGCGATGCGGCCTACGCGTTCGACTGGATCCAACAGATCAATCCGAACAGTCCGTTCTCCTGGATCGGCGGCTATTCCTTCGGCGCGCTGATCTCCATGCAGTTGATGATGCGCCGGCCGGAAATCGAGGGTTTTATCTCCGTTTCTCCACCCGCCCATTCAGAGGATTTTTCCTTTCTGGCCCCGTGCCCGTCCTCTGGGTTGATCGTGCACGGTGATGCGGACGAACACGTCCCCTCGGATGCGGTGCAGAAGCTGGCCAACAAGCTTGATGGGCAAAAGAACATTTCCGTCGCCATGGATTTGATCAAGGGCGCCAATCACTTCTATCAGGATAAGTTTGAAGACCTGTCCAAATCGATGGGTAACTATCTCGACGCCGCGCTCAATCCGCCGGAAGAAAAACCAAAAGCGAAAAAGAAAAAGAAAGCCTAGCCGGCTTTAAGGGTCGTGCCGGACCCCGCCGGTCGCCGGGGCCGGAACTTTTGTCGTGCCCGGATAGCTGAGCGGCAGGCCTAGATGCGACCTCACCGCAAGGAAAGCAAACGCCTCGGCCTCGACCGCGTCACCGTTCCAGCCCACCTCCTCGGCCGAGTCAACGTCCACGCCAAGGGCTCTGCTCAATTCTTCGATCAGCCAACTGTTCTTGCGTCCGCCGCCGCAGACAATCCAACGCAGCGCCGGCGCCGGAAAGAATGCTGTGGCGCGGGCAATGGTCTCCACCGTGAACGCGCCAAGGGTCGCCGCGCCGTCTTCCAGCGACAAACCATTCACCGGCGACGGATCGAAATCGTTCCGGTCCAATGACTTGGGCGGGGGTAATTGGAAATAAGGATGAGCCAAAAGCGCCGCCAGGGCGGTCCGGTCAACAGTCCCCATGGCTGCCAAATTTCCATCATCATCGTAGGGCTCTCCGGTCGCGGCCAGGACCCAGTCATCAATCAAGGCATTCCCCGGCCCCGTATCAAAGGCCAGCAGCGCCCCCTCCCCGTCGCCGCCGATCCACGTCACGTTACCGACCCCGCCCAGATTCAACACCACCGTCGGCCGGGGCATTCCCACTGTCAAAATTCGATGATAGGCGGGGGCGAAGGGTGCACCTTCTCCTCCTTGGGCCACATCATTAGTCCGGAAATCATTGATTACAGGGACCCCGATGCGGCTTGCCAGATATTGCCCATCGCCAATCTGCACCGTACGGCCTTCCGCCGGCGCATGATCAATGGTGTGGCCGTGAAATCCAATAAGATCCAGATCATTTGCCAACAAAGCGCCCGCCTTGAGACAGAACGTCACCGCCTCGGCGTGGCGCTCGGTGAGGTCTCGCTCAACCTCATCTCGCCCTTCACCCGTGTCTATCAATCGCCTCAGCCGCTCGCGGAAGTCTTCAGGATAGGCAAAAGATTGGAACGCAATTGGCTCAACCGTCTCGCCCCCATCCGTCCGGACGATGGCCGCGTCGATCCCGTCCATGGATGTGCCGCTCATCAACCCCAACGCGGTGAACATCTTTTCCGACATGAATAATTCCGGTCCCGCCTCACAATTGTACCCAATGTTCGATTGTGCTAAACGACCGGCCTTCCGGCAAGGATCGGAATACGTACGTTTCAGGAGACGATGAGCCTTGGCCAAATACAAGTCAGACTTTGTACATACCGTGACCGAACGGGGGTTTCTGCATCAGTGCACCGACATCGAGGCGCTGGACAAGAAAGCCGCCACGGAAACCATCACGGCCTATATCGGTTTCGACTGCACGGCGCCGAGCCTGCACGTGGGCAGCCTGCTGCCGGTAATGCTTTTGCGCTGGCTGCAGCAAACCGGGCACCAGCCTATTGTGCTGATGGGCGGCGGCACGACCAAGGTCGGTGATCCCTCCGGTAAGGACGAAAGCCGGCAGCTTCTGACCGTCGAAAAAATCAACGAGAATATGGAGGGGATTAAAACGATCTTCTCCAAATACCTAACCTTCGGAAACGGTGTTTCGGACGCGGTTATGGCGAATAACGCCGACTGGCTGGACGAATTGGCCTACATTGATTTTCTCCGGGATTACGGTCCGCACTTTACCATCAACCGCATGTTGACCTTCGACAGCGTGAAGCTGCGCCTGGATCGTGAACAGCCACTGACCTTCCTGGAGTTCAACTATATGATCCTCCAGGCCTATGACTTCCTGGAACTCTCGCGGCGGTACAACTGCACCATGCAGATGGGCGGCTCGGATCAGTGGGGAAATATTGTAAACGGGGTCGAACTCGGGCGCCGGGTCGATGCTAAGCAATTGTTCGGTTTGACCAGCCCGTTATTGACCACCTCGTCGGGCGCCAAGATGGGGAAGACCGCCGCCGGCGCGGTTTGGCTTGATGAGCAGCAGCTCTCTGCCTACGAGTTCTGGCAGTATTGGCGGAACACCGAGGATGCCGACGTTGGCCGGTTCCTCCGGCTGTTCACGGAGTTACCCTTGAACGAGATCGCCAGGCTGGAAGCCCTGGACGGCGCCGAGATCAACGAGGCCAAAATCATCCTGGCCAACGAAGTGACCGGCATGTGCCATGGCGATGAAGCCGCAGCGGCGGCGGCGGAGACGGCGCGTCAGACTTTTGCTGACGGAGGCGCCGGCGAGGATCTGCCAACGATAGAGGTAGCAGCCGCTTCACTGAATGACGGCATTGCCGCTTTTGAGCTTTTCCACCAGGCCGGCCTGGCTGAGTCCAAGGGAAAGGCGCGAAAGCTCATTCAGGGAAATGGCGCACGGGTAAATGACGTGTCCGTCAGCAACGAAATGCAGGCTATTTCCAGCGCCGACATCAATGGTGATGGCGTCATCAAACTCTCGGCCGGCAAGAAGCGGCACGTGCTGGTAAAGTCGGTTTAAACGGCGGAAAAGCTATTTGGCCAGATCGGATTCAGGTATTTCAGGCTGAGGTCCCTCTCCGGGCCCTGGCTCCTTAACATCAAACACATCAAAAATACGCCTGAAAATACCGGGTGTCAGTGCGGTCAGCGGATTCGCGGTAATTTCCGGGTCTTTTACGTCGCCCTTCATCGTGTATTCAGCTGCGAACACGCCGCCGCCCTTTTCACCGGCGGAGAAGAAAACGCCCAACAAGGGGATATTGCCCAATAGGCTGTTGAGTTTGTCCAAGGGCGCAATCGATCCTTTGATATCAATCAGGTCGGCCTTGGTATCGACAGTGCCGCTCGCGGTTATGCCCAGATTGAACCCGCCGGCCTTGCCGTCTTTGATTTCGATGACATGGTTTTCGAGCGTAAAGGGGAGGTTCATCTGCTGGAAGGAGAGGCCTGTGCCGGTCAACCCGTCGGGAATACCAACAATAGAAGCCACACCCAGCAGGCGCGCCATGACCGGTGCGTCAATCAAACGGAAACTCTCAATCGCCACGCTGCCGGAGACTTTTGACCGAGGTGTATCATCTTCGAACTCCGCCTTCAGGCCGAGTTGTCCGCCGACAATATTATCGTAAATATCGAAGACCTGGAGCATCTCGCCTGCGTCCTTGGCGGCCACCTGCAGGATGCGCTTACCGTTCTGCGGCAGCATTTTAACCACCAGCGACCGGCGGTTCGGCAACTGCGCTTCCAGCGACATACTGCGCCAAATCCGTCCACTGTGAAACAAGTCTCCCTTGACACTTGAAAGAGACTTTCCGGGATATAGCCGCACCTGATCTACATCCAAATTGATCCTGACGGGGGGCGTGTCCCGGCCGTCCTCGTCGTCGGCTTGGTCTTCCAACAAGGCAACGAGGTCCAACCGATCTCCGGCAACGGAAACGCGCCAACCGCCGTCCGCCGGCCGGAGACTGCCGCGAAGATCATTGCCGCCGAAGCGGACTTTCCCAAACGTGACTTCCGTCAACCCGCCGGACGAATCCATATCCGCCGACGCCTCAATTTCGAGCCCCCCGCCGTTCACCTTGATTTCTGAAATCCTACTGAGTCTATTGCCGGTCAAGTTGGCTTTCACTTCCGCGAGCGCCTGAACCCTCGGCGACTTACGCCAAGCAAATTCCGGAATGGCCAAATTTGTTTGCGCGAGATTGAGGCGTGCTGAGACAACCCCCCGCTCCTGTTGATCGAAATCCACATCCACATCGGCTTGAATCGGACCGGAGATATAGTCGCCTACCGAGGGAACATTTTCCAAGAATAGCAGACGGCGCCAGTCGCTCTCGGACAATCTGGCGCGGGCCATGTAGCTCCGTTTCGTGGACGCGTCCGCAGCAAAAATTTCCCGCCAAGACAGCGTGGCATCGACGTTAGCCAACTTAGCCCTGCCCACAACATCAAGCTTCTGATTGTCCGCGGTAAGGGTGAACTCGCCATCGTCGATATCCAACCCGGCGACAAAGCCATCCATGGCGACATTTTTAAGCTTGGAACTTGCGCGGACCTTAACAGAGTCCTGGGTCATCGTCCGCTCCAGCAGGAAGTTCAGACTAATACGGCCTGTCGCCTCACCCTTCGCATTTGCGGTTTCGAAACCAACAGCTTCGGCGAACTTAAGCGGCTCATGATCAATAAGTTTTAAAGCGTTCTGCACCGCGCCTCGGAAATAGAGTTCTATGTCCGCGAACTGATCGTATTTATCCAAATCCGTGAATAGTATACGCCCGCCGGTAACAGCCAGTCCTGCGACTTCACCTTCATCCACATTGATTTCGAAACTCTTTTGATCAAACTTTGCCCGGCCATGTGCGTGAACGGCTTCTGGCATCGGTGAGAGATAATCAACCGTCATATCGCTGAGGAACATGTCCCCGATCAGCGAATCCACTTGGAATCCGAGGCCCTTGACCCACCGGCCATTTAGTTTCGCCCGCGCCAATGGCATCTCGCCGTCAGTAATGTTTTTCTTGATCCAAGTTCGGGTAAGATTACCCCAGGTCTCCGGCCATAACTGATCGAAGGTCGCAACTTTTACATCTTCGATTTCCCCACTGGCGACAAGCGAGTAATGACCCGCGATTTCGTGAACGATGGCGTCGATTCGCGCGGTCGCAATGCCAAGATCGGCCGTCATCCGGCGTAACTCGAAGCGGGAAGTCGGAATGGTAAAACTTCCCGCAGCCTTGATCCGTTGAACCGGAAATGCGTGGTTGGCGGGCGCCGGCAACCGGAGCTCTCCCCTCTCACCGAAATCCAGGGTTAGATCACTCATCTCCACGTGCTCACGGGTCGAATCATAGGAGCCTTCGAAAATCGCCGACTGAAGATTCAGAACGATCGGGTTCGGCAGCGGTAACTCAACCGTGCCGGCGCCGCCCCGAACCTTGAACTTGCTCTCGACCACCGAACCATCCCGCCGGACCACCAGATTAGCCTGGCCGCGCAAGGGCAGATTTAGATTCCTGAACACATCAAATTGCGGTGAGATAGCCGCCAGGGCCGCCGGCGCCACATTGCTGTATGTCACGGAGAGCGGGATATTCGGATCACTGGCCGAGAACGACCCGGCCGCGGTCAGCTTGGCCGTCTTCCCGCCGAGACGGACATCTAGATCCGCCCAGCCGTTCAATCCGTCATGGTCCCTGGAGAGAGACATATTCGCCCGGGGAGCGCGCCAGACAACACCCAGCCTACGGTCATCTATCAACAGAGAGCCGTTTACAATTTCCACGCGGCTCAAAAATCCGAACTGCCGCTCCCGGTCCGGCTTGAGAAACAATTCCTGGAAAAATCTTTGCGAAAATTCGTTGCCGGATTGATCGCTTTCACCCATGCCCACATCCAGCGATCCGTCAAACCGTCGAACCACGCGGAGGGATGGATTGAGAACCGACAGGCTTTGCGGAACAATGTTACCGCGCAGTAAACTCTTGGCACTCAACGCAACCGACAGATCAGGGATTTGCGCCACGAGGTTTCCGTCGGCGTTTAAAATTCGGGAGCCGACGAGGCGTATATCCATTGTCCGATCACCGCCGATCCACGTCAAAATCGTATCGTCAACATCAATTTGGAACGACTTATTGCTGTCACTCAGCGCACGTTCGAAGTAAGGCGTAAGAAAGCCAATCGACAGAGGGCCGGATGTCAGGCGCCAGGCCACGACGCCGGTGAGGATCGCGACGCCCACGACGAGGACCCCCGTTAATTGAAGCGTCCAACGGAGGGTTCGCCCAAGAAAGCGGCTCTTGGACTGTTGTTGTGTGTTATCTTCTTCCATCTCGACCTAGGTTATGACAGGGCTAGAAAACATATTATCATCGACCGCAGGTTTTCTTGACCACAATGAAAGGTTCAAGCAGTCTGTTCGCAAAAGAACGGTCTGCCATGCCACCACCAGATACTATCGTTAATCACCCCCGGCTTCCAGTTGCCGCTGACCCTGATCACGCCCAGATCGGGTTGGAACGGCTTAGCCAGGCCGTAGGTCAATGCGAAGATGAAACGCTGGGCTCCCGCTTTGAAGCGGTTCTGGCGGATGGGGAAAAAAGAAACTTTATCGAAGCCGTGTTCGGCGCATCCCCCTTCCTGACCCAAAGCGCCATTACTTGTCCGGTTGAGTTCGTCTCCATGATCGAGAACGGACCGGATAACGTTCTGGCGGATTGTTTCGCTGCGCTGACCTCCGAAGATTTGTTGTTGTCCGAAGAATCTTATGCCTCGAAACGTTTACGAAACCTAAAAAAATTGGCCTCTACCGCCATTGCGCTGGGTGACCTTTCGGGAACTTTGGAACCGGCGGATGTCACCGCACACATCAGCCGCGTCGCCGGCGACGCGGTCCGGGCCGCAACGTCGGTGCTATTGCGCAAATACGCCAAGTTGGGGGCCTTCTCGCTGACCGATGAAACCGATCCGGAGAACGGCTCCGGCTTTATCGTTCTGGGCATGGGAAAGCTTGGCGCTTATGAACTCAATTACTCCAGCGATATTGATCTGATGGTGTTCTATGATCGTGACGTCATCGACACCGATAATCCCGACAATCTGAACCGGCAGTTCGTGCGCCTGACCCGAGACCTGGTCACCATGCTGTCGGAGCGAACGGCCGATGGATACGTGTTCCGCACTGATCTGCGACTGCGCCCCGATCCGAGCTCTACCCCGCTGGCCATTTCGGTGGATGCGGCGGAAACTTACTATGAAAGCATGGGGCAGAACTGGGAACGGGCCGTCATGATCAAGGCGCGGCAAATTGCCGGCGACACGGCTGCCGGCGAATTGTTCCTGCAGCGTCTGCAGCCCTTTGTTTGGCGGAAGAATTTGGACTTTGCCGCCATTGAGGACATTCATTCCATCAAACGGCAAATCAACTCCCACCGGGGTGGCAGCGCTATCGCCGTTGAAGGGCATAATGTCAAACTGGGCCGGGGTGGCATTCGCGAGATCGAGTTCTATGCCCAAACCCAACAACTTATCTGGGGCGGTCGTGATCCGAGTTTGCGGGAACAGACGACGTGCGGCGCTTTGATCCGACTGGTGGAGGCTGGCCAGGTTGAGCCCGGAACGGCCGCCGACCTCACCGAGACTTATTGGTATCTTCGCACGGTGGAACACCGGTTGCAGATGATGGAAGACCAGCAAACCCACACCCTGCCGGAAGGCCAAGACGAACTCATGAAATTTGCCGCCTTCATGGGCCATGCGCAGGTTGAGACGTTCCGCGAGGAGATATTGTTTCACCTGCGCCGGGTAGAAACTCACTATGCACGCCTGTTCGAGGAAGCGGCGGAGTTGAGCCACGCCGATGAAGTTGGCGGCAATCTGAGTTTCACCGGCAGCGATGATGATCCCGATACAGTACAAACCTTGTCGCGGCTTGGATTCGAAAATCCGCCCTTGGTAATTGAAACCGTCCGGGGCTGGCACCGGGGCCGCTACCGCGCCACCGCGACAGAACGAGCGCGGCAGATCATGACCGAGCTCGCGCCGGAACTGATCGCCGTATTCGGTTCAACCCCTGATCCAGATGGCGCCTTTCGGCGGTTTGACGCTTTTCTCTCGGGCTTGCCGTCCGGCATCCAGCTCTTTTCCCTGTTCCGGGCTCATCCGCCGCTACTCAGTCTGCTGGCCGAGATCATGGGCAGCGCGCCGAAACTGGCAGAACACTTAGGGCGGCATCCCAGTTGCCTGGATAGCGTTCTTGAACCAGATTTCTACGAACAACTGCCGCCATTGGAAGGATTGAAGGAAGAGCTTGGTGGACGGCTGTCGCGCTGCGACTATTTCGAGGAGATACTCGATGCCGTCCGCGTATGGAGCAATGACCGGCGGCTCCAACTGGGTGTGCAGGCGCTGAAAAATCTATCGGACTGGCAGACCATTTGCCGGGGCTATAGCGATATCGCGGAGGCTTCCCTGACCAGCCTCCAGGCGAAAGTGGAAGAAGAATTCCAAGCCCAGCACGGAATAGTTCCGGGCGGCAACTGGCTTATTCTGGCCATGGGCAAGCTGGGCGGCCGGGAAATGACCCCCGCATCTGATCTCGATCTCATCATTGTCTATGATCATGACGAGAACGCTTCACAATCGGATGGTGAAAAGCCGCTCTCTATCGGCCAATATTATGCCCGCCTGACCCAACGCCTGATCAACGCGGTCACCGCACCGACGGCCAACGGCAAACTCTATGAAATCGATATGCGATTGCGGCCATCGGGCAATGCCGGTCCGATTGCCTCTCATATTTCTGGGTTTTCGAAATATCAGGAGGAAGCCGCATGGACGTGGGAGCAAATGGCGCTTTCCCGGTCCCGCGTTCTGGGCGCGTCCTCGTCCCTGGCAGAAAAAACCGACGCCATCATCCGGGAGAACCTAACTCGCAAGCGCGATCCCAAGACTTTGAGAACCGATATCGCCGAGATGCGCCAAAGGATCGATGGAGAACGCCACACCGAATCCGTTTGGGATATCAAGTATGTGAGAGGCGGCTTATTGGATGTGGAGTTCGTTGCTCAATACCTGCAGCTTCTCCATGCCCATGAAAATCCCGGCATCCTGTCGCAAAACACCCGAACAGCACTCGATAATCTGTCAAAGGCGGATCTTGTCGAGGCCAGCGAAGCCACCTCTCTAATTGAGGCGCTCGATCTGTACCAAGCGGTTCAGGGCCTGCTGCGCCTCACCATTGCCGGCGATTTCCGGCCGACCAATGCCGACGAGGTGCCTCGCGCGCTTCAGATCATCATGTCGCAAGTGGGACAATGCGACGGAATTGACGACTTGGTCGACTCTTTGAATGCCAGCGCGTCTGCCGTTAGCGACATTTACCAACGCCATCTCCCCGATCCAGCGTGACCGATTGGAGCACATTGCGGGAAGAGGCCTGCCGCGTCCTACAATGCCCTGATCCGGCGGAGAAAGCCCGGCTCTCGGTCGAGATCGCGCAAGCCTGGCGCGGCGGCGAATTTGCAGAAACAGGGGACGCCCACCCGCCCGAACGTCCAGCCCGACCGGACCACCCTGAACTCCGCCCGCCCAGGGACATGCCGCGCCGCCGGGTGAATAGTCCCACAGGCCGGATCGCTTTCATACACGCCATTGCCCATATCGAATTAAACGCCATCGACCTTGCCTGGGACCTGATCGCGCGTTTTGGCGCACCTGACATGCCCAAAAAATTCTTCGACGATTGGGTGGATGTGGCGCGGGATGAAGCCCGGCACTTTTCCCTGCTGGCCGGATACCTAGAGGCCCATGGCGCAGCCTATGGCGACCTGCCTGCCCATGACGGTCTATGGGAAGCCGCTGCTGCAACCACCGACGATATTTTGGCAAGACTGGCGTTGGTGCCGTTGGTTCTCGAAGCGCGAGGGTTGGACACTACGCCCATGGCGATGGAGAAATTGACCGCCGCCGGCGACGAAAAGGCCGTCGGCATTCTCTCTGTCATTGCGCGGGAGGAAGTCGCCCATGTCGCGGCCGGTGTCCGTTGGTTCGAAGAGATTTGCCGGTATCGGAAACTCGACCCCGTGGAGACGTTTCAGTCGCTGGTTCGCTCTCGCTTCAAGGGCGAGCTGAAACCGCCGTTTGCAAAAGCAGCCCGGGACGCCGCCGGATTTACGCCTGAATATTACGAGCCCCTTTCCGCCGGGTCCGGCTAACCTTCCTCGGTGACGGAACCCTCGATCCGGGACGCCAGGGCGGCGGCCATGAAGTCATCCAGATCGCCGTCCAACACCCCTTGGGTGTTCGATGTTTCCACGTTGGTGCGCAGGTCCTTCACCATTTGATAAGGCTGCAGCACATAGGACCGGATTTGGTGCCCCCAGCCGATATCGGTTTTGGCGTCGTGCTCGGCCTGAGCTTCTTCCTCCCGCTTTTGCAGTTCGGCCTCGTAGAGACGGGCGCGTAACATGGAATAGGCCGCCGCCCGATTGCGGTGTTGTGACCGGTCATTCTGGCATTGGACAACAATCCCGGTTGGAATATGCGTAATCCGGACGGCCGAATCCGTCTTGTTCACATGCTGGCCACCGGCGCCCGAGGCCCGGTAAGTATCAACCCGGATATCCTTTTCCTCAATCTCCACTTCGATATTGTCATCGATTACCGGATAGACCCAGACCGAGGCAAAGCTTGTGTGCCGGCGGGCGCTAGCGTCATAGGGCGAAATCCGCACTAGCCGGTGTACACCACTTTCGGTTTTCAGCCAGCCGTAGGACTCGTCACCCTTGATGAGGACCACGCTGGATTTGATCCCGGCTTCTTCGCCCAGGCTTTCTTCCAGCCACTCCAGCTTATAGCCCCGTTTCTCGGCCCACCTTGTGTACATACGCTGGAGCATTTGCGCCCAATCCTGGGCCTCCGTGCCACCGGCGCCGGCATGGATTTCGAGATAACAGTCATTACCGTCAGCCTCGCCGGACAGCAGCGCCCGGATGCGGGCTTTATCGACTTTGCCCGCCAAATTACCGAGCGCGGTTTCCGCCTCGGTGACGACGTCGCCATCGCCCTCAGCCTCGCCAAGCTCAATCAGCTCCACATTGTCTTCAAGGTCGCGCGCGATCTCATCGACCGATTGAATGCCGGATTCCAGCCGGGTGCGTTCGCGCATCACTTTCTGCGCGCGATCCGGATCATCCCAAAGTTTGGGATCTTCGGCGAGCGAGTTTAGCTCGTCCAGCTTCCTGACAGCAGCGTCATAGTCAAAGGCGCCTCCTCAGCAGTTCAAGCGACTGCTTGATCTCGGCGACTTGAGATTCGATTTCGGCGCGCATGCTGGGACAACTCCCGAAGAAGGTGAGAAAACTCGTAATGAAAACGTTGTTCGGGTTCTAAGCGGTTCGCCGGTCGTGAGCAAGAGGGCTTAAGGTTCGGCCCCTAGTACAGCCCGCCGGTGCCTTGTGTCGGCGCCGGGGCCGAAGCTTCGGAAACGCCAATACCGCTGAGCACTTCCTGTTTGCCCACCGGCACAGTGCCGGGCTTAAACGCCTCCAGGATCACCCCCCGATCACCAGGCTGTGCCGGACGGCCGTTTTCACTGTTCACTCTGACAAGGCGGATTTTCGGCGGAATCCGGAACGGAATAGCCGGCTTATCCGACAATGCCTTTTCCATGAACTCCTTAAAAATCGGCGCGGCGGCGCTGGCGCCTTGTTCTAATTTACCGAGCGACCGCGGCTGGTCAAAGCCGACGAACACTCCCGCGGCAATGTCAGGTGAAAAGCCCATGAACCAGGTATCGACCGCGTCATTCGTCGTGCCCGTCTTACCGGCCAACGGCTTGCCGATGGCCTTGATGCGGCGTCCCGTGCCCCGTTCCACGACCCCTTCCAGCATGGACACCATCTGAAAGGCGCTCGAAGCAGTTGTCACCGTTTCACGGGTTTCCGGAATCTGGGGCACAATCTGGTTGACCCAATGATCGGCCTGGCATTTCGGGCAGATACGGTTGTCATGTTTGAAAATGGTTTTGCCGTGACGGTCCTGAATCCGGTCCACCAATGTCGGCTTAATCCGCCGCCCGCCATTCACCAGCATAGCGTAGGCAGCGGTCAAACGTAGCAGCGTCGTTTCGCCGGCGCCCAGGGACATGGCCAGTTGCTTGGGCATTTCGTCGACGATACCGAACCGTTTGGCATAGGCCGAAATGGCGTCCATGCCGATGGTCTGAGCCAGCCGGACGGTCATCAGGTTTCTGGATTTTTCGATCCCAAGCCGCATGGTGCTGGGCCCGTAAAACTTTTTCGTATAGTTGGCCGGTCGCCATTTCGGCAGGCCCGGCCCCTGATCAATCACAAACGGCGCATCCAAGATCAGCGTGGACGGGGTAAATCCCTTGTCGAGGGCCGCCAGATAAACAAATGGCTTAAAAGCGGAGCCCGGTTGCCGGCGCGCCTGGACAGCCCGATTGAACTGGCTTTTTTCGTGGGAGTATCCGCCGATCATAGCGAGAACCCGCCCCGTATGGGGGTCCATGGCGACGAACGCGCCTTCGATCTCTGGAATTTGCCTGAGTGCATAGCTGTTGGCGGGATAAGCCGCACCTTTGGCGTCCTTCTCTATTTTCTCTACGGCGATGACGTCACCGACTTTCAACACATCGGCCGGGCTCTTCACGCTTGGGCCCAAATGTTCACCCTTGAGCCATTTGCGCGCCCAGCGCATCTCGGCAAGCGGGATCGTACCCACGCCGCCATCTTCGATGCCAATGTCGGCACGCCCCGGCCCCAACGCACGGACCACAGCGAGTTTCCATCCGTGCAAGCCCTTGGGCGGTTCAACGCCGCGCAACTGGTGGATCCAACCCAGTTTGACGTCCACATTGGCGATCGGCCCGCGCCAGCCGTGTCGGCGATCATAGGCGCGAATCCCGTTCCTTAGGGCCTCGACCGCGTAAGACTGAAAGTCCGTGTTCAAAGTGGTCCGGACCGATAGGCCGCCTTTGTATAACGGGCCTTCGCCATATCGGTCCACGAGCTCGCGGCGCACTTCCTCGGCAAAAAACTGCGCTTGGACAAATTCTGTTTCTTCCCGTTTCCGGGTCAGCAATGGCTGGGATCTCGCGTGATCCGCATCTTCTTTGGAAATCACGCCGTCTTCCAGCATCCGACCGATCACCCAATCCCGTCGTCCACGCGCGGCTTTAGGCTTTTTAAACGGATTATAGTTGTTGGGCGCCTTGGGCAGCGCCGCGAGATATGCCGCCTCTGCGACGGTCAGTTGATCGAGCGACTTGTTAAAATAGTTCAAGGCCGCCGCCGCAACACCGTAGGAGCCAAACCCGAGATAAATCTCGTTCAGATACAATTCCAGAATACGATCCTTGGGCAAGGCCCGTTCGATCCGGAAAGCCAGGATCGCTTCCTTAATCTTACGCTCGAACGTGACATCAGCCGTCAAAAGGAAGTTTTTCGCCACCTGCTGAGTGATGGTCGACGCACCCACCAGCCTCCGCCCCTGCGCCACGTTCTTGATATTGGTCAGCACCGCGCGGGCGATGCCCATGGGATCGATGCCCGGATGGTAATAAAAATTCTTATCTTCCGCCGATAAGAAAGCCTGCTTCACCATCCGCGGCATGGCCGCACCCGGCACGAACACCCGCTTTTGGGTCGCGTATTCCACCAGCAAGTTGCCGTCACCGGTGTGCACTCTGGTCATCACCGGCGGCTCGTAATCCGCGAGCTGTGAATAGTCTGGCAGGCCCCGGCCATATTGATAAAAGATATAGAGTCCCCCGCCCGCTGCGCCGACCAGCGCCAGGAATAAGAGGCTTATCAAAATGACAAATGTGCGCAGCATGCCGCCAATCGCCGGTTTGAGTTGTACCGGTCTCCTCGGTCATCAAGTAAATGTGGAATGTGGCGCGTTTATGACAACCAAGCCCACCAGCCGGGATGTTAAATCATCCCCGGAAGATGGAATCAATATCGGTTGGCTTGTTCGACCCGCTCGAAATACGTGTCGATGGCTTTTCCCAAAGCCGCAGCCAAGCGCGCTTGGTGCCGAGGGCTCCTCAGCGCCTTTTCGTCCTTTGGGTTGGACAGGAAGCCCAACTCGACAAGAACAGACGGCACATCCGGCGCCTTGAGCACCGCAAAGCCGGCAAACCGGTGGGTCCGGCGTAAAAGCTTGGTGACCTTGCGTAGCTCGTTCACCAGATCACCGGCAAACTTGGAAGATTCGTTCATACTTTCCCGTTGCGCCAAATCAATCAGAATGTTGGCCACCTCGGGCGGGTTATCATTGAGGTCCATGCCGGCGATCAGATCGGCTTTGTTCTCCTTCTCCGCCAGGGCTTCGGCTTCCTTATCGGAAGCCCGCTCCGACAGCGTATAGACCGACATGCCACTGACTTTTCGGCTCTCTATCGCGTCGGCATGCAGCGAAATGAACAGATCAGCGCCCTTGGCGCGGGCGATGGCAATGCGGTCGCGAAGCCGGATAAACTTGTCGCTGGAGCGAGTCAGATACACCGTATACCGGTTAAGGCTATCCAAGTGCTGCTTCATTTTCTTCGCGATGGCCAAGGTGATCTTTTTTTCGAAGATGCCGCTCCTGCTGGTAGCGCCGGGATCGACGCCGCCGTGCCCCGGATCAATCACCACAACTTTGCGGGCCTGACGGTCCTTTTTGGGTTTCCGGCCTGGTGGGTCTACCTGAAAGCCATTGCCGGCGCTGGCCTCCTGTTGTGCTGCCGGTTCTGCGGATTGCGCCGCCGATGCGCCCGCCAGCATGCCCGCCCTGTCAGTCCCGACCAAATCGATCACAAGACGATAACGCTTGCCCTCGGCCGGCGGAAGAAGAAACGCTTTTGAGACTTTCGCCGGCTTCGCCGTATCCAGCACGACTCGCGAACGGCCCGGACGAAAATTACCGTAGCGGAGGCCCGAAATTAACCCGGTCTTGCGCCGGCTGCTCTTTTTGGACACCCGCCATCTGATATCCGGCAGGTCAATAACCACCCGATAGGGATCCACCAACGTAAAAATATTGAAATCAACCTTGTCGGAGAGATCGAGCACAAACCGGGTCTTGGTCCGATGATCGCCGAGGCGGATTTCAGTTGCCGCAATATCAGCGGCCTGCGCCGCGCCAAGCGACAATGGGTTCCAAACGCACAGGCCCAATAGCAGAAATAGGGCCCCGGCGCCGGCTCGGCGGACCTTCTCCCAATTCCGTTTAGATGAGCCCAATTTCACCAAGATCAACAAGATATAGCGTCAGTCCTCCCCTGCGATCAACTAGATAAACGCAGGCGCGGCTGACGCCTCCAACCACTTAATTCCGCATACAGACTAATTGTGATTGTCGAATGAAAAACCTACCGTTATGTTAATCGCGGACCGTGAAACCGCACAGGTGCTCAAACTGTGGCATCACGCGAGGATAATTCCTCATAATTGTGATCGTTGGTTGAGTATTTGATCCGGGGTCCACAATTAATGATAAGTTTATTTCGTATCAAATTGAACAACAGCCGATGACTGCAGCCCGAACAGAAGCACGCCTGAATTCACTCGAAGCTTTCGAGGGGATTTTTGCCGGCGCGCCCTCTGGGTTCGATGGCGCCATCGGTTTTACCGCCACAATGACCCGCCGTTCCATGCTCAATAAAGCGGGAGCGAGCGCGTCCAGGAGTTTAAAATTCAATGGCAAACAAGAAAATGTTAATCGATGCGGCCCACCCGGAGGAAACCCGGGTCGCCGTCATGGATGGAAATCAACTCGAAGAGTTTGACGTCGAATCATCTGCCCGCCGGCAGCTAAAAGGCAATATTTATCTCGCTAAGGTCACGCGTGTGGAACCGTCGCTGCAAGCGGCGTTCGTGGACTATGGCGGTAATCGCCACGGATTCCTGGCCTTTAGCGAAATTCATCCGGACTATTATCAAATCCCGGTCGCTGATCGGGAACAGCTGATCGCCGAGGACGAAGAGGCGCAAAAGGCCGAAGCCGAAGAGGAAGAGGCCGAAGTCGATGGGGACGAAGAGGCCCCGGAAGGCGAAGACGGCAACCAAAAGGCCGTGGAAACAGTCGGCGGTGACGACATCGACGAAGTGGAAACCCACCGCCGTAAAAAACCGGTCCGCCGGTACAAAATCCAGGAAGTCATCAAACGCCGCCAAATTTTGCTGGTGCAGGTGGTCAAGGAAGAACGCGGCAACAAGGGCGCGGCTCTGACCACCTATTTGTCGCTGGCCGGCCGGTATTGCGTGCTCATGCCGAACACCGGCAAGGGCGGCGGCATTTCCCGTAAAATCGGTAGCGGCGCCGACCGGAAACGCCTGAAGTCGGTCGTCTCTGATCTGACCATCCCGGACGGCATGGCGGTCATTGTCCGCACCGCCGGCGCTGATCGCGGCAAAGCTGAAATCAAACGGGACTTCGAGTATTTGATCCGGCTCTGGACGGATATTCGAAATCTGACGCTGGAATCCACGGCGCCCGCCCTCATCCATGAGGAAGCCAACATCATAAAGCGGGCGCTCCGGGACACCTACAGCAAGGATGTCAGTGAAATCTTTGTCGAAGGTGATGAAGGTTACCGCATGGCCAAGGACCTGATGAAGGTTCTGGTGCCCAGTCATGCCAAGAAGGTACAGCCGTATAAGGACGACACGGTCCCCTTGTTTACCCGGTACCGGATTGAAACCCAGCTTGAATCCATGAACGGCCAGGAAGTGCAGCTCAAATCGGGCGGCTATATCGTGATCAATCCGACCGAAGCTTTGGTGGCCGTCGATGTTAACTCCGGGCGCGCGACCCGTGGCCGAAACATCGAAGAGACCGCCCTTAAGACCAATCTGGAAGCGGCGACCGAGATCGCCCGTCAGGTGCGATTGCGGGATTTGGCCGGCCTGGTCGTGATCGACTTCATTGATATGGATGTTCATCGTAACCAGACCGCCGTTGAACGGCGCCTGAAAGAGGCCATGCGTCGCGACCGCGCCCGAATTCAGATAGGCCGGATCAGCCCTTTCGGTTTGCTGGAGCTTTCCCGCCAGCGGCTACGGCCCAGCATTACGGAAACGACCTCTGATGTCTGTCTTCATTGTGGCGGCAGCGGTATCCGGCGCTCCACTGAATCAACGGCCCTGCACATTTTGCGTGGCATTGAGGAAGAAGGCGTACGCGGCCGGGCCAACGAGATCGATGTCGCGGTTCCGTCGGAAGCGGCTTTGTATATCCTCAATCACAAAAGGGCGGCGCTGTCCGAGATTGAACAGAAATTTGAGCTCAAAATTGTTATCTCCGAGGACGCCACGCTTATCCCGCCCGCCTACAATATCGAGCGAGTTGAGACCAAGCCGGGAGCACCAGGCGACGAGGAGGCCGACGAAAACACGAAGAACGCCGGTGGCGACGGTGATGAAGAAGGTGGCCGGAAACGGCGGCGTCGGCGCGGCCGGAAACGGCGCGACGCGGACAATGCCGACTCCAACACCGAGGAAACCGTAGAAGCGCAATCCGATGACGGCGATGAAACGGCCGCAAAGGACGACAGCGATGGTGACGGCGACGAGAAGCCTTCACGCCGGCGGGGACGCCGGGGCGGCAGACGCCGCAATCGGAACACCGATGCGGCCTCCACCGACGACAACTCCGATGAATCCGACGACAACTCCGATAAATCCAACGACAACTCCAATGAACAGGCCGCCGCCACGGATATCCCGGATGATCAAACCGGCGACCAGAAAGCGGACGACACCGATAACGCCGGTGATACCGAAGAAAAGCCCAAGCGGCGGCGACGGGTTCGGCGCAAGAAAGCGGAGGCTGCCGACGATAGCCCGGGCGCCGACGCAGAAAAAAGCAACGGCTCGGGCGGCGAATCTGACGCCTTACCGGCGGCGGATGAAGCAATTGCCGAGACTGAAACCAAGACTGAGCCCGAGGCGACATCAAAGCCAGCGGAGCCCGAGAAAGAGCCGGAACCTGAACCTCCTGTCGCTAAGGCGGACGACACACCCACCAATGTTACGGTCGTGGAGTCAGGGTCTACAGACAGTTCCAAACGGGGCTGGTGGCAAAAGCCGGCTGAATAAAGTTACGTGAGATAGGTTGTTAAACGGGCGGCGGCCTCAGCCATGTCGTCCGTTGCGCCTGCAAACGAGAATCGAACATAGCCCGCCCCCCGTTCCCTGTCGAAATCGATCCCCGGGGTGATCGCAACGCCGGTTTCCGCCAAGACTTTTCGGCAAAACTCCTGGCTGTCATTTGTCAGGTGGCTGACGTCTGCGTAAATGTAAAAAGCGCCGTCGGCGGGCGCAAACTCGGCCAAACCCACCTTGGGGAGTTCCGCGAGCAAGAGCTCTCTGTTCTGGGCATATCGTCTGACATTCGCATCCAATTCGTCGCGGCAATCAAACACGGCCAGCGCTGCGACCTGTGATAATGTTGGCGGAGAAATAAAGAAATTCTGGGTCAGGCACTCGATGGAACGCAGCATCTCCGGCGGCGCTATCATCCAGCCGAGTCGCCAGCCCGTCATGGAAAAATATTTCGAGAAGCTGTTGATCACTATGGCGCTCTCGCTATAAGCCAGCGCCGACGCTGTCGCTTGCCCGTAGACGATCCCGTGATAAATCTCGTCGGAGATCAGGCGAACCCCGTTGGTGTCGCACCAGGCGGCAAGGTCTTTCATGGCCGGTGGCAGGATCATGCTGCCGGTCGGATTTGACGGGCTGGCAACGATCAGCCCGTCCAAAGAAACGTTCAAGCTTTCCAAAACGTCCGGGGTAGGCTGAAAATGACTGTCCGGCCCCACGGGAAACTCGATGACGTCCAAGCCCAATGCTTCGAGAATATTTTTGTAGGCAGGATAGCCTGGCGCGGCGAGCCCGACTTTATCTCCCTCGTCAAAGGCGCTTAGGAAAGAAAGCAGAAACGCGCCGGAAGACCCCGTCGTGACGATGATTTGTTCAACCGGCACAGTTAACCCATAGGCATCGCGATAATGGCGGGCAATGGCGTCGCGGAGCGGCGGAATCCCCAAGGCGTCGGTGTAGCCGAGAACCTCCGTTCCGACGGCCTCCCGCGCAGCTTCGATGACGCCGGCAGGCGCAGGCGTGCTCGGTTGCCCTACCTCTAGATGGAGAACATCGCCGCCAGTTGCCGCCCGTTCGTTGGCCGCGCGCATGACATCCATCACAATGAACGGAGAAATCCGGCCCCGTTGAGAGACTTTCAGCATGAGATCAATTCGACACTTCCACGCCCGTTGCACCGGCGCTCAGCCCGGCGCCGCGAGGATCGTGCCGGATGACACACGTTTCCGGATCACGGGGCACCCCCCCCGGGCAGGAGACGATATTTACCAGTCCCAGACCACCCGTGGCCGTCATCTTGTGCCCCATCCCGTTCAGGCGAGAAACGGCCTCAGCACCCAGAGTCTGTTCATGATAGGTTATGTCCGGCGCACCGGAATGATGAATGCGCGGCGCATTCAAGGCTTTGGCCAGATCCTCCCCGGCAAATAGGACGCGGGCCAAGACATTGGCGGCAGCCGTCGGTCCAACGACCCCGCCGGACGCGGAAACGGCAGCAAATATCTGATGGGAACTTTGATTGATAACCATCATCGGTGCGAGCGAAACCGGGGACCGGCCCGGTGACTGAGGCACCGGCGCCAGCACAATACCGGTGCCCGGCGCAATGCGCCCGGTGCCGAAACTGTTATTAAGGGACAGTGAACAGGCAACGCCCATCCCCGTATTATCAATAACGACAAACCCCGTGGCCGCCGGATTTTCGGGCATCTGCTTCACCGCCGAATTAATGGTCCGGGGGTCTCTGTGCTTGTTCGACTGGTAGCCGGCCAGCAAACGGGAGATCTGGCCCGATTGCAATAATTGATCGGGGGGCACATGGCTGGTCAGGTTCGGCGCCAGCCATCGCTGACGGTCGGCATAAGCCGCCGCAGACGCTTCGGCGATCATATGTGCCTTTTCCACTTCGCCCGCGCCGGAAAAACCGCCGGCCTCAATAATTTGGCCCAGAATTTGGCCGGTCGTAATGCCGCCTGCGGTCGGCGGCGGCAGGACATGCAACGCGTCCTTTCGAAGAAGCGTGCCGACGGGTAGCGCCACTGTCTTGGTCCAAATAGGCTTGAATGCCTTTAAGTCTTCGAGGGAAAGCGAGCCGCCGGCGTTAGCAACCGCATCAACCAAGAATTTGGCGTACTTGCCCTGATAGAAATCCACAGGTCCGTTGGCCCGAATATTGGACAGCGCATTCGCCAGATCAGGCTGGCGCATGAAATCGCCCTCCTTCAGGATCTGCCCGCCCGGAGTCATAAACACTCGCCGCGCTTCCGGGTCCTGGAGGAGCGCCCCTGCCACGGGCTGTAAGTCCCTGACCATGGCGCGTGAGGCCTGTGTTCCGAACCTGGCCAGTTTCTCGCCGATGACGACCAGCCGAGCCCAGTTGAATTTTCCGTAGCGACTGTGAAGCGCAAAAAATCCCAGAGCATTTCCCGGCACCGCACTGGGCCGGGTCGCCGACGCCGGAATGTTGGACGGTGTCCGGTTCAGAAAGCTGAGCGCCTCCATCGTTTTGCTTTTGGCGTTGTAGACCATGCAAACGCCTCCGCCGCCTAAACTGGCGGAAGCCGGCATGGTCACAGCCAGGGTGAAGTACATGGCTGTTGCGGCGTCGGCCGCGGTTCCTCCCGAAGAGAGAATCTTCCGTGCTTCAAGGACCGCCCTTGGCTCATCTCCGGAGACGCCGCCCAGGAATCCATCGACAAACCCCTCATTGCCCTCCTCGACATCATTCCCGGTACAACCGGTCAGCAGCGCCGCCAGAAATAACACCGCCAATTGACCGGGACGGCTGACGTGCCTACCTTGACGGAGACTATTCCAGAGCCTGTTGGTGAATAAATTGAAGCGCATCATCGTTTTTGTCTGTTTCTGTGTTCTGGCAGCCCTGGTTTACAGCGAGGGTTGGGCAAAATCCAGGACCTACATCAGAGATACAGAAATCGAATCTACCATTCGCGGATACGCAACGCCACTCATGCGCGCCGCAAACCTGGACCCTGCCTCCTTACGCATTTTTTTGATTGAGGACCCAGAGCTTAACGCCTTCGTCGCAGGCGGGCCCAATATCTTCATCCACACCGGTCTTTTGATGCAGAGTAAAAATGCCCTGCAGGTAATCGGCGTACTCTCTCACGAAATTGGCCACATTGCCGGCGGGCACCTGATTAAGATCATCGGCGAATCCAAGGACGCCGGCGTCACCTCAATCCTGGGCGCCATTGCCGGAGGCGCCGTTGCCGTTCTAGGCGGTCGTCCCGATGTAGGAAGCGCCATCGCCTTAGGCGGACAACATTTAGCAACGCGAGAACTGCTTTCATTTTCCCGCCAGCAGGAAACCATCGCCGACCGGCTGGGACTGCAATACTTGGAGCGGACTGGACAGTCGGCAAAAGGCATTTTGGAATTTCTCGAAATCCTGGGTGATCAGGATTTACTGAGCCACGCCCAGCAAGACCCTTATGTCAGGACACACCCGCTTGGACGGGAGCGGCTCGATACGGTTCGCCACCAGCTTGAAAGATCACGCTTTGCCGATGCGCCGGTCAGCAGGGAATTCGAGATACAGCATACCCGCATGCGGGCCAAGCTGATCGGCTTTCTCCAACGGCCGGCCCTGACCCTGCGCCGGTTCCCGGCCAGCGACAGGTCTTTCTCGGCAAGATACGCGCGGGCCATCGCCTATCATAAAATGCCAAATCCTGAGAGAGCCCTAACCACTGTTGACGAGTTGATTCGGGAAAATCCAAAAGACGTCTACCTGTACGATTTAAAGGGCCAGGTTTTGTTTGAAAGCGGGCGGGTGGCGGAAGCCATGGTATCGTACGGCCAAGCGGTCAATCTGAAACCCGACGCACCGCTGTTGCGCGTCGATCTGGCCCGGTCACTGATTGAACAACAAAACGATAATTTGACCCGCCAGGCGATTCCGCACCTACAGGCGGCGCTGGACGAGGAACCCCGAAACAGTTTCGCGTGGCGTCAACTCGGGATCGCTTATGGACGATTAAACCAGCTTGGGGAAAGCTCGCTTGCTTTGGCGGAAGAAGCCGTTATCCGGGGCCGCAACCAGGATGCGATCCGCCTCGCCGAAAGAGCCCAAAAAATGCTAAAGTCCGGGTCTCCTGACTGGATTCGTGCGGAAGACATCGTGAATCAGGCCAAGAATCTTCAGGACAAGCGCTAACACAGTCTGTTAACGGCCCGCGCACGCAGCGCGGTCAAGCGAGTGGTGATGGCGGATTTTATGTTCAGAATATCTGCACGTATCAGGTTTGGCGCGATGGCGGTGCTGATACTCGCCCCGATGGTCACTGCTTTGTCCGGATGTGTCCTGCAGCGTGCGGACATATCACCTGAAGGTCAGTTGGAAGTTTTCGGCCCCACCAGCGGTTTTAGTCTCCGCGACCTTCCCGGCGACTGGATCGGTGTGGGGCTCAATGAGAACAAATTGGAAGACCATCTTGAAGTCGTTTCCGTCGATGCATCGCCGGCAATCAAGGTCACGCCAGGGCCGGTGGACTTCTTCTTTATCAGGCGCGTCAATGCTGAACTTTTGGCGTCACCGTTTCTGAGCTGGTCTTGGACCAGGTCACCTGGCGCCAAAAAGCGGTCAAAGGTCAGTTTGCTCATCGGGTTTTACGGGGGAGACCCGACAAGCCGAAGTTGGGGCGGCGAGTTTTTTGCCTTCCTGGGGCAGAAAATTCCACCTCACGACCGCCTCATCGCCCTTAGTTGGGGCGGTGAAACGGAACAAGCCGGCGCAGTGGACAAAGAACCGCGCTCTGCCCGAATGATCGTCCGCTCCATCCGAAATTCGAGCGATGAATGGTATGAGGAAAACGTTGATATCGGCCGCCTGTACCGCGACGCCTGGCCCCGTGATGACCACGCGGACACCAAAATTATGTTCGTCGGCTTTGTGGCCACAGCTGACGGCGGTAGTGCGCCCTCGTCTCTTCAATTTTCGGATATTGTTCTGTATCGATGACCGGTCATATATTCGTGAGCCACCTCCTATTTGCAGGAAACTGATCGCGGCTTAGCGCCCCCGGTGCTACCTTCTCCTACAGACAAGAATATTCCTTCGAGGCATCACATGCGCCACGCAATTTTAACCGCCGTCATCTTCTCCATGGCCCTCGCCGTGACGCTGTTTGACGCCCGCGCCCAAAAATCATCCTCCTCTCTCACTCCGGTTCAAAAAGAAGAAGTGGAAAAGCTGATTGGCGACTATATCCGTCAAAATCCACGGATCATTCTCGAAGCGATCGAAATACTGAAACAACAGGAACGCCAGGATGAGGAAGAGCGGGTCTCGGCGGCGATCTCTCGTTTGCAAAACCAGCTGACCAAACAACCGACATCACCCGTCGGCGGCAATCCGGATGGGGACGTGACCATCGTGGAATTTTTCGACTACCGCTGCGGCTACTGCAAGAAAGTGCTGCCGGAAGTCATCGCGCTTTTGGAGCAGGATAAAAACCTTCGGTACGTTTTCAAGGAGCTGCCCATTCTCTCCCCCGAATCCGAAATGGCGGCCCGGGCCGCACTGGCGGCTTGGCGGCAGGATAAAGGCAAGTATGTCGCCTATCACACGGCTCTGATGCAGGCCCAAGGCAACTTGTCTGAACGGCGCATACTCCGTTTAGCCAGGAATGCCGGGTTGGACCCGGCAAAAATTGCCAAAGACATGCAGCACCCAAAAGTCGAAGAGGAACTTAAACGCAATGTCCGTTTGGCCGAGCAGATCGGCATCCGGGGCACACCGGCCTTTGTCATCGGCAACACGCTGATTCCCGGCGCCGTTGATTTATCAAGGCTTCAAAATACGGTCGCGGATGTTCGAGACAAACAGTAGAGGCCTCGCTTAGCCTTTTTTCAGCGGCATCAACGTGTAGCGATAGCCGCCTGCACCCTCCACCAGCAGCAGAATAGAGTCTCTGCCGGCTTTCTTTACTTCTTGAATCTGGCGTGTCAGATGCCGGGGATGCCAGAGGTCTTTCAGATTTGCCTGAATAATCACTTCGCCCGGACGGAGCCCGTTGCTCTTTCCGACGATCCCATTTTCGGAAACAATCGTAACGGCCAACCCGATTGATCCCCAACGTATGGAAAAGCGTTTGCGAACTTTCTCGGTCAACGCCGCCACAGTGAATCCAAGAGCCGGAAAATTATGGAATGCGTCGCGTTTGACTTTCCACTGGCTTGGGCGCGGCGTGAGTTCCATTTCCACCTTAACGGTTTTGCCCTGACGCTGAACTTCGACATCGACACCCTCTCGGGGGTCTGTCTTGGAGACGGCAGTCAACAAATCCTTGAACTGGCGAATGGTTTTACCGTTAAACCGGGTGATCACATCTCCCCGGCGCAAGCCCGCAATCGCGCCTGGTTCTCCGACAGCCACATCCTTGATCAACACCCCGCTCGGTGACCGCAGTCCCAATGCCTTAGCGACCTTGGCGTCCATGCCCTGAACCTGAAGTCCGACAAACCCCGGTTCCGCACGAACCGGTTCCGCCCACAGAGCAAAGAGCCCGGCCAGAACAAGTACATTTGCGATCAACCTAATTTTCCCAGGCATCCCGGAGCCAGCTTCCAGCGATGGAATTTGATGGATGATATTGAGTAGAGTACCCCGTCACTGGATTTGGAACAATATCGGTTAATCTTTACTTAAAGCGGCATGTGTCACACAGGAAACTGCCCGACACTTGCCGATCAGTCCCCGGACCTATATTCAATCATCTACACTGGTTCGGTGATGAAGAGCCCGAGGAATTCCGCTTTTAAATGAAAGCTTTATCCGTATTCGGCACACGGCCGGAGGCCATAAAAATGGCGCCGGTGGTAAAAGCCCTGGAGAAGGCGCATGGCGTGCAGTCGCTGGTCTGTGTGACCGCGCAACACCGTGAGATGCTGGACCAGGTTTTGAAACTTTTCGAGATCGCGCCGCAATTTGACCTGGACATCATGAAGAACAACCAGGGCCTGACCCATATCACCACCGAAGTTTTAACGGGTATGGAAAAAGTCCTCGCCGAGACAAAGCCGGATTGGGTGCTGGTTCATGGCGACACCGCCACTACCTTTGCGGCCGCGTTGGCCGCATATTATCAGAAAATTCCGGTGGCCCATGTCGAGGCCGGCCTTCGAACAGGAAACATTTATGCCCCCTGGCCGGAGGAAATGAACCGGCGGTTGGCTGATAATCTCAGTACACTTTTGTTCGCGCCCACCGAAGGTGCGCGGGACAATTTGTTGAATGCCGGTGCGGACGCGGACAGTGTCCACGTTACTGGCAACACGGTGGTGGATGCGCTCCTGCATATTTCGGAGCGCTTGGATTCGGATGCCGAACTTGCTCGCTTGGCAGCTGACGCCACCCCGCGGTTGGATGAGACTAAACGCTTGATCCTGGTGACCGGACACCGGCGGGAGAACTTTGGGGCGGGGTTCGACAATATTTGCCGGGCCCTCGCCCGGATCGCCGATCGCGATGATGTACAAATTTTATATCCCGTTCACCTCAATCCCAATGTTCAACCGGTGGTCCAGAGCCAGTTGGGCGGCCTAGAGAATATTTTGCTGAGTCCTCCCTTGGACTATCTGCCCTTTGTCAGTTTGCTGAAGAAGGCCCACCTCATCGTCACCGATTCCGGCGGAATCCAGGAAGAAGCCCCATCGCTCGGCAGACCGGTGCTGGTTATGCGGGACGTCACCGAACGCCCCGAAGCGGTCGAGGCCGGCACGGTTCGGCTGGTCGGCACCAATCCTGAGAAAATCGTGGCGGAAACCAATCGACTGTTGGACGATGATCAGGCATATGAACACATGAGCCGCGCCCATAATCCTTATGGCGATGGCAAGGCCGCCGCCAGAATTACGGAGATATTGACGAGTGCCTGAGGCGATAAAAACCGTCAGCGTCATTGGACTAGGATATGTGGGCCTGCCGGCAGCCGCCGTGATCGCCAATCGCGGCATTGATGTCATCGGCGTGGATACCAGCGATACCACGGTCGCGGCGATCAGCAATGGCGACACGCCGATCGAAGAGCCGGATCTGGACATTCTGGTAAGGAGCGCCGTCTCTTCCGGACGGCTGACGGCAACCCACGAACCCCGTCCCGCAGATGTTTTTGTGATTGCCGTGCCGACGCCATTCAATGACAAGAAATCACCTGATCTGTCCTACTTGCAGGCCGCAACGGAGAGTATTGCGCCAGTTTTGGAGAAAGGAAATCTCGTAATCCTGGAATCCACCTCACCGGTCGGCACAACTGAAAAAATTTCTTCCTGGCTGGCGGCGTTGAGAGGAGACCTGCACTTTCCGAACGGCCCTGACGGCAAACCGGATATCTACATCGCCCATAGTCCGGAGCGGGTCCTGCCGGGCCGGGTCTTGATAGAACTTGTTGACAATGACCGGGTAATCGGTGGCATCACACCGTCCTGCAGCGAACGCGCGGCCGAGTTCTACCGGCTGTTTGTTAAAGGCCGGATACACGTGACCGATGCCCGAACAGCCGAACTGGTCAAATTGACGGAAAATGCCTACCGTGACACGAATATCGCCTTCGCCAACGAGATGTCGCTGGTTTGCGAGCATTTAGGGATCAATGTTTGGGATGTCATTCAACTGGCTAACCGGCATCCCCGGGTGGAAATATTGAAACCCGGACCGGGTGTGGGCGGCCATTGTATTGCCGTTGATCCCTGGTTCATTGTGGATTCCGCGCCAGATCATACCCCGCTGCTACAAACCGCCCGGAATGTGAATGATCGCAAACCGTACACGATTGTCAGCAAAACGCTACAGCTGGCCGCAGATGCAAATGCCAAAACGATCGCCTGTCTCGGACTTGCCTACAAAGCCGACATCGACGATTTGAGAGAAAGCCCGTCGGTTGAGATCGTTAAGACGTTGGCTGGCAAGTTTCAGGGAACGCTTCGCGTGGTTGAGCCGCATATCGATCAACTCCCCGGCGACCTTGACGTATGTGGCAATGTCGAACTGGTATCTCTGGATGCGGGTTTGGATCAAGCCGGAGTGGTTATCCTGTTGACCGATCATCGGGAGTTTGCGGCTGTTCCAGATCAGATACCGGCGGATACGCCAACACTCGATACGCGCGGCGCGTGGTCAAAAAGCCGAACGGTGGAGCGATGAGTAAAAAAATTGCCCTTATTACCGGCGTGACCGGTCAAGATGGCGCCTATTTGGCGGAATTCCTGCTCGGCAAAGGCTATGAAGTGCATGGCGTAAAGCGCCGGTCATCGTCGTTTAATACAGAACGGGTGGACCACCTCTATCAGGACCCCCATCAGGATGATCTCCGCTTCTTTATGCATTTCGGCGATATGACGGATGCGACTAACCTTATTCGGCTGGTGCAAATGGTCCAGCCAACGGAAATTTATAACCTCGCCGCGCAGAGCCATGTTCAGGTCAGCTTTGAAACGGCGGAATACACGGCGAACGCCGATGCACTGGGCGCCCTCCGTCTTTTGGAGGCCATGCGCATTCTCGGCCTGGAGAAAAAGACGCGATTTTACCAGGCCTCCACGTCCGAACTCTATGGGGATACTGCAACTCTCCCCCAGAATGAAGCTACCCCTTTTCAACCACGCAGCCCCTATGCCGCGGCCAAACTGTACGCCTATTGGATCACGGTAAATTACCGGGAGGCCTATGGCCTGTACGCGGCCAATGGCATTCTTTTCAACCACGAAAGCCCGATCCGCGGTGAGACATTTGTCACCCGAAAGATTACCCGGGCCGTGGCGGCGATTAGCTTAGGACTCGAGGACAAGTTATATCTCGGAAACCTTGACGCCAAACGAGACTGGGGCGACGCGCGAGACTATGTGGAAGGTATGTGGTTGATGCTGCAGCACCCCACACCCGACGACTATGTCTTGGCCACAGGGGAACAGCATTCGGTACGGGAATTTGCCGAGTTCGCCTTTGCCGAGATTGGAAAGAAGATCGAATGGCGCGGAAACGGTAGGGATGAAGTCGGCGTAGATGCAGAAACCGGCGACATCCTGATAGAAATCGATGAGCGGTATTTCCGGCCCGCGGAAGTAAACTCGCTTCTCGGCGACGCAAGTAAGGCAAAGGCTACGTTAGGCTGGGAACCCAAGAACAGTTTCGAGGACTTGGTGAAGGAAATGGTTCGGAACGACATCGACCTTGCTAAAGGGGCGCAGCGTGCAAATTAAACTGGCCCACCCCTTTTCTCTGGCCGGTAAAAAAGTCTGGGTTGCCGGTCATACTGGTATGGTCGGATCGGCAACAGTCCGCCGGTTGGCACGTGAAAATTGCGACGTCCTGACCGCCGACCATTCCGCTCTTGAGCTTCGGGACCAAAGCGCTGTCTCCGCTTGGATCAACCAGAATAAACCTGACGTTGTGGTATTGGCGGCCGCGACCGTTGGCGGCATCCTGGCCAACTCAACCCGACCGGCCGAATTCATCTATGACAATCTCGCCATAGAGACAAATATCATCAACGCGTCCTATCAGAACGATGTAGAAAAGCTACTTTTCCTAGGTTCCGCGTGCATTTATCCGAGAGAAGCCGCCCAACCGATGAACGAAGAGGCGCTTCTGACCGGGCCACTGGAGCCGACCAATGAATGGTATGCGATCGCCAAGATCGCCGGCATCAAACTATGCGAGGCGTACCGCAAGCAGTATGGCTGCGACTATATATCCGCCCAGCCGAACAATCTTTACGGACCCGGCGATAACTTTGATCTGCAGTCAAGCCATGTTATTCCGGCGTTGATGGTCAAGGCTCACATTGCCAAACTGGCCGGCGCGAAATCCATGGAGATATGGGGAACCGGATCGGCGATGCGGGAGTTTCTACACGTTGATGACTTGGCCGACGCCCTTGTCCACCTGTTGCACCACTATTCGGGCGACATTCACATCAACATCGGCACTGGAGAAGAAATTTCCGTCCGTGACCTGGCCACCACCATCGCTGGGGTTGTCGGCTTCGAAGGAGACCTTGCGTTCGACACGTCAAAACCGGATGGCGCGCCCCGGAAGCTGCTGGATGCAGCCCGCATGCAGGCCCTCGACTGGACGTCTGCCATTACGTTGTCGGACGGGCTGGCTTCGACCTATAACTGGTATCTAAAAAATATCGCTGAGGCGCAAACGGCTTAAGCGATTATGCCGCCGCGGTTAGACGGGCATAAAACGCCACCGCGCGATCCACATAATCATCCCAGGAGTTTCCCTCGGCCACAGTCCGCCGGGCCGCTTCTCCCATGGCGTGGCGGCGCTCCGGATCCCCCGCCAGAGTCGCCATCGCCTCGGCCAAAGCTGTCTCATCCATTGAGGGGACCAGGACTCCATTTTCACCGGATTTTACCAAGCCCCCGCCGGCTTCATCTGTCGTGATACACGGCAATCCGGCAGCCATCGCCTGGAGAAGCGACAGGGGGAACCCCTCTTCCAGGGACGGCAGACAAAAAACGTCCGCCGCACCGAAGACGCCGGGCATCTCTTGGGACGGAACCGGGCCCTTTAAAACAATATTGGGCGGCGCGTTCCTGACGAGCCAAGATTTCAGCGCATCTTCGATCGGTCCGGCCATGACGATTTCCGCCCGGCCCGCCAGCGAGTGGGCGGCCCTAACAAGCCAGGGCGCCCCTTTTCGCACGCCGACACCGCCAACGAAAAGTATCCGGCACGGTCCGGAACTTTCTTTTTGCGCTTCAGGTTGGAACCTGTCGAGGTCAACACCGTAAGGATTGACGAACAGCTTCTCGGGGGGCACGCCGTTCCGCCGGAAGGTCTCTGCCGCAAATTCTGTCGGCACCGCGATGGCGGACGCCAACTCATATTCTCGCTGTTCTCGCGGCACGATCCCCGGATCAATGGCTTGATAGGGCAGACCCACCCTCTCATAGCCGGCCGCCAACACGGTGTCTTGATGGCTAATGTGGGTCGAGCCACGTTCTAAGATGACCGGTATATTTTTTGGCTGGAGCGACTTAATGACTTCCAGTGCCGCCGAGCTCCAGCCCACATACAAATCCAGTTCGTCGGGCAAGTGGCGCGCGGCAAATCGGCCAAACGATTTGGCGATATCTAGATCTGGTTTAGGTCCCCATCTGAAGCGATCATAAAATCGCCGCTTTAATTCCAGTAAGGGAGCGGCCGCGACGTCGATATCCGCCGGCAGAAAACGTCTGGCGATAAAAGCGGGGTATGTCGTCAGCAGTCTTGAAAGATGTCCGCGGCGATGAAGTCCAGCAGCCAGATCAAAAGCGTGCCACCGGCCGTGAACACCAATCGCGATCTTCATAACGTCCCCTGGGCGACTTTTTCAAAGGATTCCACCAGCCGGTCCACATGACCGTCCCAATCAAACTTGGATGTAGCGCGTTCTCTGCCCAACGTAGATAACTCTGCCGCGCGTTTTTGATCGGCATCCAATTCCAGGACCCGTTCCACCAGCTCCGAATAGGAAAACGGGGTAAAATAGAGGGCGGCGTCTCCGCAGATTTCGCGATTCACCGGCGTCTCGGAGACAATCACCGGTATACCGGTGCTCATGGCTTCGGCCATTGGGTGCCCAAATGTCTCTGAAACCGACGGGAATACGAAGACATCATGGTCCCGATATAGAGACGGCAAATTTTTGTAGTCGTGATGCCCCAAGGTGACAATGCCCCGGTCCAAGGCGTCCTTCACCACAAAATAGTCCAGGTCACTCCCTTTCATTTCTTCAAATTCTTCCAGAGAGATCGTGATGGTGGCGTGAGATTTAATGCCCATGTCGTTCAATTTATCCACCGCCTGACACAAAAGACGGGGAACCTTGTGCGGATAATAGACAGAGACATAGAGCAATCGTAAGACGCCATCTCCCCGCCACGCCCGCTTCTGAAGCCCCGGCTTGAAGGAATCGTTGATCGTCCCATAAGGATTCACGCCGCATTTGGCCATGATCTCCGGACGCCAGCTCGCCACCATGTCCCGCATCGCCATTGTCGGCGTGATGACGTAATCAGCCGCGCTCGCCGACATCAGCATGAGCTGGCGGCGAAAATAACGGCTGACGGCATTCTCCAGTCCTTGAGGCGCAGTCATGTTGGCCAGATAAAAGGGGTCAAACAGACCCCCTTCCCGCAACAGAAGAACTTGCTTCACAGGAGAATTGAGCAAGCCGAAATTCGCGGAAGAGAACAGAATGTCCGGTGCTTTTCGCTTCACGTAGCCACGCCACACCATTTGTTCCCAAAGGAAGCGGCGGAAAGGTGAGTAACTGGTGATGTTCATTCTCTCCACCGACGGGTCGTCCCGACGGGATATTTCATTTGGAGCAACGATAGTGACGTCTATGCCGCGGCGCTTAAGTCCGTCGAGCAGGTTTTGCGTATAGGTAACAATGCCACCTTTTCGCGCGGAGAGTGCGTTGACCAGGACCTTCATGGGCGGGGAGCCATTTCGGTATTAGCGGAATAAAGTTCCTCCAGTATATACGCAATTCTGTCGTCATGCCGATATCCACCGCCCATAATCCTGTCATGCCCGCGACTGGCAATTGCTTCGCGCGCGTCGCCGTTCGCCAGCCAATAGCGGCAGGCTTCAATCAGTTCCTCGTCATTTTCGAAATATGCCGCCTCCGTCCCCTCAGCCAGCAGGCCGGTAATTTCGTCATTCCGCTCATGCAGCATGAAGCCGCCGATCGCCGGGATTTCAATTGAACGGCAGGTTTGGAGATCGCGGTTGTCTTTGCGCAGAAAACATAGATTGATTTTGGTGGCCGAGACTGCTTTGGCGTATTCAAGGTCATACACCGGCCGGCCCTCGATCCGCAGATTGCCGGGTCTCGACGGCATTCTGTCCCAGTCATTACCCCAAACCCGGACCGCCAATCCTGCGAGGCAGAGTTTCCGGATGCTCTCGGCCCTCTCCTTTTCATATGTGCCGACGAATCCAATGTCTGCGCCAAATTCGGCCCGCAGCGCATCATCGGCTGGTTGAGGCCGATGAATTTCGGGATCAAAGGAATTGTTGACGAAGAGAGCGCGCCGTACGCCTCGCGCCGGCATTTCCCCAGGCATTGCATTGAACGACTTGGTGGTTACCCATAGGTCAAAGAGGGGCAAAGACCGCTCCACGTACCGCGACAGGTGCGCCGGGTTCATCATGTCGTCCTCGGCGTACCATACGAGTTGGACGTCAGGAGTCATCGCCTTAACCGCCCGAAGGGTTGCCGGTTTGATTTCGACTGAACGCTCAAGCCAAATTACATCGCTCTTTGAACTGCCGGCTTCGTTGATCAAGACCTCGTTAGCCGACGCGCGATCCAGCGGAAGCCGAAACCGATACCGAAGCCTTTGAATCATGCTTGGTCGGTCTTCATACGTATCGCCGGACAGATTGGTAGGGATCACGCGAACCTCATGCCCCAATCGTTCCATCGCCTGAATACGCTGCAAGGTCCTGGAGCCCGGAACAGTTTGCCCCACAAATATGATCCTCAGACTTTTCACAGAACGTAATCCAAGGCTAACCGCAAGCCGCGGACATCGGCGTCAAAGTCCCAAGTCTCAACCTTCTGTCGCGCCGCCACGCCCATCGTGCCAGCTTTCGGTAACACCTCGGACAATGCCGCAGCAAGTTCCCCGACGTTGCCCGCTCCCACCACTCGACCGCAAGCCGGGTCAACCAAATCGATAGAAGCGCCGCATTCATTCGAAGCAATTACGGCAGTCCCACACGCCATGGCTTCGTTAATGGCCAGGCCCCAGGGCTCCTTGCGCGAGGCCAGGACAAAAATATCGGCAGCGCCGTACACCGGCGGGAGCTCCGACTGGTTCTTAAATCCAGTAAAAAACACGTGCTCTGGCGCTCCTCTTTCCAGAGTTTCCCGGCACTCGCCATCCCCGGCAAAGACCAACGCCGGAGGACGCTGCAAGCCTTTAAATGCGACCTGCCAGGCCTCCAGCAGAACATCGGGTAGTTTTCTCCGGGCGAGCTTTCCTGCGAAAAGTATAATCGGCTGGTCGAGGGGTATTCCATGTTCGGACCGAAAGGTTGAACGGCCCTCGTCGGTGTCTCTCCCGGAAAAGTATTCGTTGTCGATGGCGTAAGGCATGGGGAAAATCTTCTCTGGGGCAACGCCGTGGGATTCATAATATGTGCGATTCGCAGACCCCACCGCCAGAAAAGCGGAACAGCGCCTAAAAATAGAATTCAGGTAGCTGCGTTTTAACCAGCCTATAGGTCCGAATCCGTCTGGCATAGCGCCCGACCAATTTTCGCCCCTCATCAAGACCGGCTTATTCGCGGCAGAAAATTTCTTCAGAAGGGCTCTGAATACCGGCGACTGCCAACCATGCATCCAAATGGCATCACTCTCGTGGATGATCTGTGGTGCACTTGAACTACTGAGAGGGCGATGGGTGTAGCCATCGGTCAAAGGCACATCCCATTTCACCTGTGTGGAGAATCCATGATCAAAATAGGTCCCCGTCGAGAAATCTTTCTCGAAGAGAACCGTCAAATCTAAATCGTCTAGTCGGGCGATTTGGCGGAGCAACGGCGCCTGATACTGAATCGGATGGCTAACGATATAAGTTAAACGGACGGTCACGAGGCGCCGTTCACCTGAGCCTGAGGTAAATCGGCAGCCTTTTTTCGCGCTACCGTTTTCACCACATCCGCCGTCTGCTGAGTCGTCTTGACCCAAGAGAAATCTCTGGCCCGATTCAAGGCATTGGCCGATAGTCGATCCCTTAGCTGATGGTCAGACATCACCGCTTCAACCGCCTTGGCCATACTTGATGCGTCCAATGGATCGAAAAACGTTGCGGCGTCCTGCAATATTTCCGGCATCGCTGCCGTGTTCGAACTGGCAATGGGGGCGCCACACGCCATTGCCTCGACCAACGGATTGCCGAACGTTTCGACCGTGGACGGAAATACAAAGACCGCACACTTGCGGTAAAGCTCGGTCAACGCGACATGGTCCAATTCACCCAGGAACTCTATATTGTCCTGCAAGCGATACGCGGCGACAGCGTCATTGATCTCCTGAAGATAACCTTCATCGACCGCTCGGCCCGCCAGTTTCAACTTAATGGATGGATAATTCTCTCGAATGATCGACATCGCCGCCACGAGCGTATGGAGATTTTTCTGCACATAGATATCAGATACGGCCAGCAGGAAATCTTGCCGGTCAGAGAATTCCCCAGGAGAGAACGTGTCGCGCACACCATGATACACGACGGTAACCTTGTTCTTCAGCCGTTCGCCGACTCCGAATGTAAGCGCCTGACGGGCGTAAATTGACACCGCGATCGCACGTCGGCAGAACAGCAAGGACAGAGCCGTCATCAATGTCAGCCCGCCCCAATAAAGCCGTTTTAGGAGACGGGTTTCCCGGCCGGCCACGGCCAGAGAATTTCTCAAGACAATAACAGGTGCCGGCGCCATCAAGGGGCCGTAATTTGCCGGAGACAATGTGACATCGACCGACATCACCCGGGCCAAGATCGGCAGAACAACCTGCTCCCATAGGAGGTTGGCAAAAAAACCATTGGGGTAACGCAGCAGGTGCATCCGAACGCGCTCATCGACCGTGCCAAACAGCTGAAACTGATCCCGGTGGAGAAAGAGGTGGACCTCAAGTTCATCATCCTGGGCGAACAGCGGCAGAATATTTCGCAAATAAGTGACCCCGCCACCGCTTTTCGCGTGAATCCCGTTTACCAGCACACGAATGCGATCACTTCTTAAGAAGCCTTTCTGAACGGGTGCCACGTTGTTCTGTTCCTCAATGCCTTCGATAAGAACCTTATACCAACTATGGTGAGTCCCCTCCAACCGGAAACCTAACCCCCTGACAGATCATTATTTTCTGGGCTTGCCACCCCTCTATACCTTATCGTGGCGCCACTCATGTATTCGCGAATTCTTGTATACCGGCGGGGCAGCATTGGCGATGCCATCGTCAGCATCCCGGCGCTCAACGAAATTCGCCGACAATACCCTCATGCCGCGATCAGACTTTTGTCTAACACACCCGTGTCGGAGAGGGCGGCAGGGGTCTCGAGCATCTTGGGGGAGACAGGATTAGTCGAAGGGGTATTCCACCTGCCGCCGGGTGGCGGCGGAATCTCGGCCCTTTCCGATGTCCGCTCTCAAATTAAGGCGTGGTCGCCGGACGCGCTAATTTATCTTTCCGAGCCTTCACAGCTGCACCGACTCGCCGCCGAAGTAACGTATTTTCGTTGGTGTGGGATTTCCACTCTTCTGCACGTACCCTGGGGACCAGACTACCGGAGATATCGAAAGCGGGGCGACGAGTTATACGAATCCGAGAGCAGCCGCTTGCTGAGAGCCATTACCGGGCATTCAGACGCCACAGAGGATTGGACGTTCACACTCCCGGACACGGCCAGACAACAGGCGTCAGCGGCTTTAGCCGGGTGGGGCGGTAGAGCCTGCTTCCTGGCCTTCAGCCTCGGCGCCAAGTTGCCCGACAAGGATTGGGGAGAAGATAATTGGCGGTTTTGCCTGGACGCGTTGAGCGAACACCGGCCCGGTCTAGGCGTTGTCAGCATCGGCGCGGAAGACGAAAGCGCCGCCTGTGACCGTGTGCTTGCAGGGTGGCGAGGGCCGAAACTGAACTTGTGCGGACGGCTTGTTCCCCTGGCAAGCGCGGCGGTCATGGAACAGGCTCTGATTTATTTGGGCCATGACAGTGGTCCGATGCATTTGGCCGCCTTGGAGAAGACCCCATGCTGGGTGGTTTTCAGTGCGCGGGCAAAGCCCGGCGTCTGGTTTCCACATGGAAACAACCATCACATATTTTATCCTTGGGAATTGGCCCAAACAGCCCCTGAACGGACAGGGTTCAGGACCGCTGGCAATTCAATCCTGTCCATAAAAAAAGATGACGTCCGGTCCGCCCTATTGAATTGGGCCGGCACTCTGTCGGTCGCCTAAACCCATGGTAATCCCGATTGCCAACTTTTATGATTCAAGCACCAGCACCTTCATACAGGACTCCCTATGTGTGGCATCGCAGGCATTGTCGGTAGCCGGGCCGTAAGCGAGAACGCTGTTCGAGCGATGACGGACATTCAGGCCCATCGTGGTCCGGATGATTCCGGCCTGTGGCGGGCCCTGGATGGGCGGGCAGTTCTGGGGCACCGGCGCCTTAGCATCATCGACGTTTCCGAGGGTGGACATCAGCCGATGGAGTTGGGCGGCTGCGTCATCACCTACAACGGAGAGATCTACAACTACCTGGAAATTCGCGAACGTCTTAAAAGCGAAGGCGTGGCGTTTCAATCTGACTCGGACACAGAGGTTCTCCTGGCGGCCTACAAAAAATGGGGGGAGAAGTGCCTGACCGAGCTAAACGGCATGTTCGCCTTCGCCATCTATGATCCCGAACGCCGGGTTCTCTTTTGTGCGAGAGACCGGTTCGGTGAAAAGCCTTTCCTGTTTCATGCCGCCGACGACTGGTTTGCCTTCACGTCGGAGTTCAAAGCTTTGTTCTCATTAGAGGGTGTAGAGACATCCCATGACAACCTGCGGCTTCTCAGCTTCCTTCAGCACCCAACCCGGGGACTCGACGATGGGATGGAAACCATTTTCGACGACATTCTACAACTCCCCCCTGCACACTGTTTGACCGTCGACCTCGATCAATTGACCTTCCATGTCCGGCGATATTGGGATGTGAGCCCGAATCCGGATTTCGCCAGAATGTCCCAGCAGGACGCCGAGGCACACTTTCGAGACCTTCTTACGAATTCAGTTTCTCTTCGGATGAGAAGCGATGTCAGTCTGGGTTCATGCTTGTCCGGCGGCCTTGATTCCAGCTCGATCGTTTGCATCGCCCGATCACTTCTCGGCGACGACGCGCCGTACGACACCTTTACCGGTCGATTCCCCGGCAGCGATGCGGACGAAAGCCCATGGGCAGAAAAAGTGACAAACTGGACCCGGACCCGAAGTCACACCGTCGATCCGGACGGCGACGATTTTGTCGATGAGATTGGCCCCTTCATGTGGCACAACGAATTGCCGGTCGCCAGCACCAGCCAGTACGCCCAATGGTGCGTCTTCAGGTTGGCCAACGAACAACGTACAATCGTTCTTTTGGACGGACAGGGAGGGGACGAGTTGCTGGGCGGCTACGAACAGTATTTCAGCAAATATCTCCAAAGCCGCCAAAAAGACGCAGGTCCTGCCGAACTCGAAACCGAAATTCAAGAAATCCGAAACCGTTATCCGCTCGCGTTACTGAGCCCGGCACAGGAGCGCAGGTCTTCCCTACCTTGGCCTCTTCGAAGCCTGGCAGCGCGGTTGACCGGCAAGGGCAGTGATTTCAGTTTTGGTTTAAACCCGGACACGGCACGGAAGATGTTAAGCGTATTTCAGGATACCGTCTCCGATCCATCCGCATTTCATCCGCTGTCGGCAGCGCTCTACGAAGAAGCGCTCCACACGAACTTGCCTGTGCTGTTACGGTATGGGGATCGAAATTCCATGGCCCATTCTCGGGAAGTGCGGCTGCCTTTCTGCGACCACCGGATTGCCGAGTTTACCTTGTCCCTCGGCGCACAAACATTGATGGGCAACATCGAAACCAAGCGGCTCTTGAGGGGCGCGCTTGCGGGCATTCTGCCGGATGAAATTCGGACACGCTGGTCAAAGCAAGGATTTTTACCGCCACAGGCTAGGTGGCTGGAAGGCCGGCTCGGCGTCATCACCCGCGAGATCATCGAAAGTCCAGACTTCAGACAGTCGGAAACCTGGTGCGCTCCTTGGTGGCGAAAGGTTTGGAAGCGGTTCGAAGACGGCGAGACGCATCTGGCAAATTTATTATGGCGCCCGTTCATTGATCAGATGTGGCGGACACACTTTCTATTACCTGTATCTCAGGCCGAAAAGTATCCAATTTTCGAGGCCGAGAGCTAGTGCGGGCGGTTTTTGTCAATCACTGCCATCCGGACACACCGCACGTGTGTGCGACCCGAATGCGGGAATTTGCCTGGGCCATGGCAAGACGCGGACATCAGATCGTCCTGCTGACGGAAACCCTAGACGGCTCCCCTGACGAGATGCCCCCTGACGCCGTTGCTGAGGATATCCGACGGCACGATTTTTCATCGCCTTATTATCTGGCCTGTCCTCCGTCGGGGGCCAGCGCCGCCAGGAAGCTTCGCGACGGCGGGCTTCCTTGGGGCATACGTCAGGCCGTCATTCTCTGGCTTTTCTATCGGCATCACGGGGTCTTCACAGATTGGCTGCTGGGTGCACGCCCGATGCTAGAACCTCTGGCGGTCGAATTTAAGCCTGACTTGGTCTGGGGAACCTTCGGCAACACTGACTGCTGGAACATCAGCCGCGAACTTGCGCACCTGGCGAGTTGCCCCTGGATTGCAGACATCAAGGACCCTTGGCAGATATTTATTCCCCGGCTTTTGCAGGCCCGGCTCGCCCGCCGGTACGCCGATGCGGCATTGATGACGGCATTTTCAAGTACGCACGCGGCTGCGGCGGATGCATATTTCTCTCATGATAAGAAAGTGATTCCCAGTGGCGTCGATCCGACGCCTATCGCACAGGCAAAAGTAAAATCAACGGATGGCGACATTTGGATCAGCCTGACCGGCAGCGTCTATGCGCCGGAGAGCAACTCTTCATTGTTAAGCGCGATCGCCGGCTGGGTGACGCGGCTCGACGATAGCACCCGGTCGAGGATCACTTTCCGTTACGCTGGTGATGAAGCGGAGGCCGTGGACGAGCGGCTGGGACAACTCAAATCGCTGATAAACACACGCGTTCAGGGGCGGCTTCCGCAACAGGATTATTTTGATCTGCTCAGGAGTTGCCGTTTGAACTTATACATCACCAATCAAAATACATTCCATCAGAAGACTCTGGAACTTTTGTCGGTTGACCGGCCCGCCGCGTCATTTCCTGGAGAGACCGATGAAGCAATCGGCATTGCCGATCAGTACGGATGCACATTGTACAGCTGTGCGACGGCAGACGACTTGGCACGGGCGCTTGATTCGGCTCTCTCAATACCGGAGGCGGCGGCAAAATCGGGCTTGGAAGATGCATACAGTTGGGATGCCCTCGCCGAAAAGCTGGAAGACGTTTTCAACGCCATCTTGGAAGACGGAACGAATTAGTCTCCCTTCGAAACACAGTCAAAACGGCCATCACCACGATTAAACAAAAAGAACTTTTCGGGGTCACGCCGGCAAACGTCGGAGTCCACCAACGTCGATAGGACAGCACGGGTCCAGGGATCTGTCCGGATCGGCCATATAATCGGGAAGCCTTTCCACCAGGATTCGAGCTCCTCCGCCGTGGTGACCCTGGTGAAGGAATTGGCGCGCGCCGGCGCCCAGCTGTAAGGGGGTTCCGGCCAGTAATTGAATACAGAACCGCCCTGCCTGTCGCCGATGCCGAAATACCGGGACAAATCCCATTCCACCCCATATCCGTTTTGAGCGATCACGCTTACACGGGGGCGAATAAGCTTCCGATCCTGGATAATCTGCAACAGACGGCGTGAGTCATGTTTGATCGAAAAGATGGTCTTTTGCAGATCGGCACCCAGGTTTTGGCGCGTCGCGCTTTCCTCCAGGGAACCGGTTACTTTATATCCCTGAAAAATCAGCAACCCGGCGATGGCAAGGAGCAGTGTGGCGCGGACAAGACGAATTTGGCCCATCGATTTCACCAAGCCCTGGAATACCTCACGCTCCATCAAGAATATGAGAAACAACAGCGGCCCGAAAAAGTGGAGGAACCTCAAGTTCGGCCTAAAATACCGCTGGAACGACTGCAGGCCGGTTTCACCGAAAGGCGGATAACACAGGTGATAAGCCGAGTGCATGAGCACCATATAGAAGGCCACAAAGCAGAACAGGCCCGCGACGAACCAGCGGCATTGCGGCACAGAGAGTGACACACCAATTACGATGATTGACGCCAAGGTAAGTTCCACCTTGAAGGTCGATACATATGTGGTCATGGCGCTCCAGATCAGGTGAGCAATAGCAATCGACTTGTCGGACGCAAAGCTCTCGGCTCCAGAGATATACGCCCACGGCGAACTGAAGCAGTGGCTGCCAAATTGATGCTGAGACCAAATGACACTCAGTACAATGAACGGCCCGAGCAGCGCCGCGGCGTAGAGCGCGCCCTTCCGGATGCCGGCCGGCGAAACGAGGTAGCTCAATGGATCGCCCCGTCCTTGACGCCCGGCCTCGCGCCACAGGAATCCTAGCCAGAATACACCCAAGGTAGGACCGATAGTTAGCATGGACAGTTTCAACAGATAGCCGCCGGCCACAACCGCCCCAAGGGCAATGACAATGGTCCTGCGGTCAAACTCGTCATACAGCCCCGCCAGGCCCAGTAGAAAAGCGCCGAGAAAAGCATAGAGGAGAGGGGTGTCTATCAATTGGTATTCAGGATACAGCACCCACGATGCTTCAATCGCAAGCAAGCACACTATAAACACCCAGGCGTAAATCCCGGCATCGCCGCTGCGTTCCACGCCGGCGCGGGAAAAGAGGAAGCGCAAAAAGTCGAATAGAAATCCGAGAAGCGCCACATGCAGCAGAAACGGCAATATGATGCCATTAGTGTCGTCGTAATTCGGGCCGAATATATTTGAATAGGCCACAAAGAGCGGCCAACCATTGGAATATCCGCCGAGATGATACTTCAGCTCCGCCGACCAATAGCTATCCACAACATAAATCTGCTTTGCGTACCGAAGCCAGCTTGCGGTTTCGTCGCCCGGAAAGGGGAAATAGTCGATCCCACCCTGCAATAATGCCACGCAGAGAAGTAAAAACGGCAAGACGACGACGGGATGAACCATCAATCCCCTTATTGCCGCGACACCTTCCGTGCTGAATTGCCGTCTCGCCCAAAGCAGTCCGCCGGCGGCGCTGACTACCAAAACACCCCATCCGACAAATGACACAGGGAGGCCTAGCAGAACGTTGCCCAAAAACAGCAAAATGGGGAGTGACATTGCCGCCAGGAAAAACCGGAAGCCGACCCATTCGCCACGATCTTGGCTCAACCGGGGCATCAGTCCGGCCAGTCCCAACAGGCTGAGATAGATCAGAAAATAACTCATTTGGAGGAAAATCCGGGACCGTCCAGGTCAGTCCGTTGATCCAGCGGGGCAGTCAATATCAATCAACCCCATGACTCTTTGCGTTTCTCTTTCCACAGCCGTCCCCCGTCGTTTCTGAAGATAATTTTCTTTCGGACGATGTTCTCCGGCAGAATCACTTTCATGAACATGGAGGCCAGCAGCTTCACATTGGCCCGTGCAATATTTAAAAGGTCTTTGAACCTGAAATTAAAGAGATAGATGGAGGCGTATCCGATCAACTGATAGATCTCGATCTCCCGCCGACTGATATTCTTAAGATGAACGGCGTTGCCGAGTTGTTTATTGTAGTCTTCCCAGTTTCCGGACAATTTTTCGTAACCGCCCTCACCCCTGTTTGCCAGGTCCCAGATTTTCTTACCGGGGTAAGGCACCATGATGCCGATCGCCGCGATATCAGGATTCAGTTGCACAGCAAATTTAATGGTCCTGAAGATCGAGCGGCGGGTTTCATTTGGATGCCCCAACATAAAATAAGAAGACGTCGTAATACCGGCTTTTTTCAAGATTTCCCGGGCGCGGACGATACGTTCCTTGGTCACACCTTTCTTCATCTGCGCCATAATATCGTCGTCGCCGGTCTCGACTCCGTATCCGGTGAAACTGCATCCGGCTTTCTTCATCAGATCCGCCAACTCTTGATCAATCGTGTTGGCGTGAACCGTGCTCGTCCAGGAGAAACTATCGGACATATTGCGATCAATGAGCTCTTGGCAAAGAGCGCTGGTGTGTTTCCGGTCAACGCTGAATGTCTAATCATAGAAATGAAACTTCTCCACGCCATATCGACTGTTGTTGGCGGCAATTTCATTCGCAATCAGGGCCGGTGTTCTCTTGCGCACCAACTGGCCGTAAGGCCTGCTGCAAAATGTGCAGGAGAACGGGCAACCCCGCTGTCCCATGACGGGAAGCGCACCGCAGTACGTGCTGATATCCTCGGGATCGTACAGGTGCCAGGCAGGCTCCCCCAGTTCGTCCAGCGTCTCGGGAATTTCTCCCCTGCCGTTATCGGCGACGCCATCCTGGGTTCGATACCAGACACCCTTAATATCACTCGAACATCCCGCCAGAATATTGTCGACCAGCGAGGCAAACGCCATCTCGCCTTCA
>Ga0181579_10000029_pt1 | contig 86758 bp, 80 predicted proteins | sample 071ome_24_FD_132996 | JGI IMG/M metagenome (GOLD analysis project Ga0181579, IMG submission 132996) | Coastal salt marsh microbial communities from the Groves Creek Marsh, Skidaway Island, Georgia - 071402CT metaG (megahit assembly) | ecosystem: Environmental > Aquatic > Marine > Intertidal...
AAATCAAAAGGTACCTTCCAATAACGGTGAGTTGGGTATTCATCCGCACACTGACGCCGGCGCACTGACAGTATTGCTGCAAGATTCGGTAGCAGGATTGCAGGTAATAAAAGATGGCACATGGCACACCGTAGAACCTGTTGAGGATAGCTTGATTATCAATATCGGGGATATGGTACAGATATGGTCAAATGATCGCTTCCAGGCACCTGAGCATCGTGTGCTCGCAAGCGGCTCAGTGCCACGCTATAGTGCACCTTACTTTTTTAATCCATCCTACGAAACAGTGTGCTCTCCCCTGGTCAAGAACAAGGAGATGAGCAGATACCGGCCGGTACCCTGGTCCGAGTTTCGCGAAGGTCGCGCCGCCGGCGATTACGCCAATCTAGGAGAAGAGATCCAGATTGCAAGATATCGGCTCTGAGGGAAACCCGGTGCCGTTCGGCACACCGATCGCAATTTACAACAAATAATGAAATCAGTTGTCAACAGTCCCAAGGTAAAGCACCTGGTCCTTATTGGTGGTGGTCACAGCCACTTGGCTGTGTTGCGCAGGCTGGCCATGAAGCCCGTTGCCGGGCTTGCGCTTACCCTGATCAGTCGCGAGGTTAACACGCCCTATTCGGGTTCCTTGCCTGGTCATATCGTTGGCACCTATGATCTCGATGAGATTCATATCGATCTTCACCCTTTGGCCCGATTCGCTGGTGCCCGGCTCATTCAGGCCGACGTGGAACAAATCGACCTGGTGTCTCGCACTATACAACTACCTGAACGACCAGACATTGGATTCGACTTGCTGTCACTTAACATCGGCTCCAGTCCCGATGATCAAGCTATTGCAGGTGCTGACAAGTATGCGCTGGGAATCAAACCGATAGCTAATTTTCTGCAGCAGTGGCAGAAGCTGCGTAACCGCATCATCAAACACCTTGGCGAAAAAGACGAGAAGTTTACATTGGCCGTGGTGGGTGGAGGGCCTGCCAGCATCGAGTTTGCCCTGGCAGCACAGCAGAGCATCTCAGATGCATGCAAGTCAGACCCCAGCCCACTGCAGCGACTTGCCATCGTGTTGCTTACTGCCGACCAAACCATCCTGGGAACACATAATGTCAAGGTCCAGCAATTCATGATGGCAGAGTTACAGCGTCGTGGTATTGAAGTGCGCACTGGATTCAAGGTCACGCGATTTCGCAAAGAAAAAATAGAAAGCGAAGAACAGGAACCCCTGCCTACTGATGCCAGTGTTTTTGCTACCGGAGCCAGCATCCCTGCCTGGCCACGCGATTGCGGTCTGGCCATCTCCAATGATGGCTTTATTGAAGTCAATACTCATCTGCAATCCACGAGTCACGACTATGTGTTTTGTGCCGGCGACGCCGCCAGCATTGTTGGTCACCCACGACCAAAGTCAGGCGTCTATGCGGTACGCCATGGCAAGCCCCTGGCAGAGAATTTGGTGCGCTATGCGTTGGGTAAACGACTACGAAAGTATATCCCTCAACGCAATGCCCTTGCCCTGATGAATCTGGCAAACGGCAGCGCCCTCGCTTCACGTAATTCAATATGCCTGCACGGAACATGGGTCGGACGGCTCAAACACCAAATTGATAGTGCCTTTCTGAACAAATATTCACGCTTCCCCGCCCCCGAAAACGAAGATCTGGTGGCAGAAGGACTTGCAGATGCAGATACTCGCAATGAACTGAAAAATCACGCAATGCGATGTGCGGGTTGTGCCGCCAAACTATCCTCTGACACCCTTGAACATGTGTTAGGAACTCTGCCAAGAGTGACAAAAGATGATGTGCTGAATTCGCCGACATCGGTTGAAGACGCCAGCATCATTCGCATAAATGAAAACCGCTTACTGATACAAAGCATCGACCAGGTGAAGGCTTTCATAGATGACCCATGGATATTCGCCCGGATAGCCACCAATCACTGTCTGAGTGATCTACATGCAATGGGTGCGATTCCACACTCAGCGCTGGCCGTCGTGGGTTTGCCATATGCCGCCAAGCATTTGGCGCGCGCGCAACTCACAGAACTTATGGAAGGCTGCAGTCGCGAGTTGTTGGCTGCCGATTGCGCCCTGACCGGCGGACACACAGCCGAAACCTCGGAACTATTGTTTGGCCTGTGCGTGAATGGTTTCGTCGCGCCAGAGAAACTATTGCGCAAACAGGGTTTACGAGTTGGAGATGTACTTATCCTCACAAAACCACTTGGTACCGGCTGCCTGCTGGCAGCCGATATGCGTTATCAAGCTAGCCATCGCTGGATCGAGAAGGCTATCGGACATATGCTGCAGTCCAATCAGGCTGCCGTTTCTATTCTGCAAGAAAGCCAGGCCAGCGCTTGCACAGATATCACCGGCTTTGGTCTGGCCGGACACTTGCTGGAAATGCTGAGCGGCCAAAATCTCAGCGCCGAACTGGTATTGAGCGATATCTCCGCCATGAATGGTGCACTGCAGTGCCTGCAAAAAGGGGTATTCAGCAGCCTGCACAAATCCAATAGCAATATTGCCTCACAGGTATTTAACAACGAAGCATTTCTGTCCGATCCGCATTATCAATTGTTGTTTGACCCACAGACCTCAGGTGGGTTGCTGGCCGGCGTACCTGCAGACCAGGCAGATGACTGCTTGCACAAACTACACGAGGCAGGATTTGGGTCGGCAGTAAGCATTGGTCAAATTTGCGATGGCGGCAGCACGCCTGGCTGTCTGGTACTGAAGTAACACTCTGGAAGTCAACGCGACGCTACGATATAGTCCAGCCATCGTTCGATGACTCAGGACATATTGATGAAACTTCCACAAAATCTGCTTGTACTCTTGCTTACTATACTGGCTACGGGGCATTTCGCAGATTTCGCCAGCGCCCAGGATGGTGCCAGCGGAATTATTGAGCGCTACGGCAATCTGGATATCGAACGCACTGGCCCAACGATCGATCGGGAACTGGCGCAAAAAATGCTGCGGCGTGGCAATACCTACAGCAATCTGGAACGCTACGAAGAAGCCATAGAAGAATATCGCAAGGCCTTGAGCGCTGACCCCAATCAGATCGAGGCACTGCGCAATCTTGCCAACACCTACTATTTTCTGGAGCGCTACAGCGAAGCGAAACCACTACTGGCTCGTTACATTGCGTTGCAAACCAATGTGTCAGCGGCTCTGATTGCTGCGGTATCTACACTGGGGCAGTTGGAGCGGCAGGATGAAAACTTCGAACAATCTATTGTGTATGATCTGCGGGCGATTGAACTGGATCCCGACAACGACTCCCAGGTGCATGTAATGGCCAACACGTATAACAACGCGGGCCATGCTGACAAGGCTATCCAGATTTATGGCAAGGCTATCGAAGTCGCGCCAGGCAATGCTTTCTTTGATCGAAGTCTGGGGCGCATCCTGGAACAGGAAGGCCATCTGGCTGACGCGCTGGCAGCATACCAATCGGCCGCTGCCAAGAATCCGGATTCGCAGTTCTATACTGATCTGGTCGAGAGCACGCAAAGACGTCTGGAGCAATAGTATCCCGCCCATCAAACTTTACGGCCGGGCAACATGATGAGATAACTACTGGTTCTGCAGAGCTGCCCGCCGCTCATCAAAATCCAGTTGCGCCAGCGACTTTACTGCCTCGTAGAATGCCGTCAGGTCGCCATCAGCCTTGATCAGCATCTCATTAAAGGCCGGCACCAGATCGTTATATGATCCCACTGTAGAGAGCTGGGCATTATTGAGTGAGCGCGAAAACCAGCTGTCATAACCAGTGTAACCGCCCCAGGACAATTTAAGCACCTCAAAAGTTGCGCGCATTTCCAGTTGCAATGCTGCCTTGCTCTTTCGCATTTGCTCAATGTCGAGATCGCTGTGATAAAGCGCCTCGAACTGCTCACGGCACCGGGTAACCAGTTCAATAAACTGTTGCTGTTGCCTGATGGAAGCATCGGCCTGCGCCTGTGCAGCAGCATCCCCCTGGTAAGCAAACCAGCGTCTCAGCCCTTCCCTTTCGACTGCTGTAGCAAAACTTTCATTAAAAGTAGTGTCATCCGGTACGTAGGCAACCTGGTGCGCCAGTTCATGAAAGATCAATCCCGCCAACTGGTACGGTGATCTGTCGAGAATCGTACTCAATAGCGAATCTTCAAACCAGCCCAGTGTTGAATAGGCATCAACTCCGCCAGTGTAGACATCATATCCTTCTGCCTCCAACTGCTGCGCAAAGCGTATCGCCTGTTGTTCCGAAAAATAGCCCCGGTAGCTCACGCATCCGGCGACGGGATAACACCAATTTACCGGATCAATGGAAAATTCAGGTGCTGCGAATACATTCCACACTACATATTCACGCTCCAGGTCGACATAGGTTGAATAATTATCGCCAGCAGGTAGCGCCAACTCTTGTTCGGCAAATTGTCTGATAGCCAGTGTAAGTTCCAGAGTAGCACGCAGATCAGAATCGAGCGTCTCATCCGCTAACAGCCGCTCAATATTCTGACGTGCTGTCAGAATAGCGATCTGACCTCTCGCGGCCTGACTGTAGTAAGAAACGGTTTCACAGGAAATGAGCAATACGGAAATAAATACCAGTATCAAGCACTGCAATCCACGCCTGAACTGCACGGGCAATCGCATCACGATTGGCCCTGCAATGTCACCTGCAGCGTTCGACCCCCGGCCTGGTCGCGATGCTCACCCAGGTACAGACCCTGCCAGGTGCCCAGCAGGAGCCGACCGTTCTGGACCGGTAGAGTGAGTTCCACTCCAAGCAGTCCGGATTTGATGTGGGCGGGCATATCATCAGGCCCCTCGCAGGTGTGCTCATAATACGGCGCGTTCTCCGGTGCCAGGATATTCATCTGGGATTCCATGTCACGACGTACCGAGCTATCGGCATTTTCGTTAATGCTCAGAGAAGCTGAGGTATGTTGCAGGAAAAAATGTGCAAGTCCGATTTGCAAATCCGCCAGCTCCGGAAGCTGAGACAGCACTTCGTCAGTTATAAGATGGAAGCCGCGCGACTTTGCGCCAAGTTGAATCTGCTTCTGCACCCACATTATTCGACAAGTTCAATTTCAAAGAGGTTTGCCCAGTGTTTGCCGGTGACGAAAAGGCGTTGTTCGTTAGCGTCCCAGGCGATGCCATTAAGTACTGCCTCATTACTGCCAAGCCGGGTATTTGAAGACAGACCGGTGAGATCAATCACTGAAGTGACCTTCCCGGTTTGCGGATCGATACGGACGATGAAGTCGGTTTGCCAGACGTTGGCCCAAATCTCACCATCGATATATTCCAGTTCATTAAGTTGCGCGACCGGATTGCCATTAATCGTAACTGTAATGGCCCGCTTGCGTGAAAAGTTTTCCGGATCGATGAATTGCAGTTCCGCACTACCATCACTCAGAATCAGTGATTCCCCATCATAGGCCAGTCCCCAGCCTTCAGTGGCATTGTAGTGCGTAGCCAGCTGTTCAAAACTGATTTTGTCGTAAACAAATACCATATTCGATTGCCAGGTCAACTGAAATATCCTGTCATTGACTATCTCAATGCCTTCACCAAAATAACGGCTCGGAAGTGACTTGCTCTGCAATACTTCACCGTCAACAAGATTAATTTTGCTCAGCGACGAGAGACCACGTTTGCCCGTGCCTTCATAGAGATAGCCATCATGAAAAAAGAGGCCTTGGGTGAATGCGTTGATGTCATGGGGATAAGTATTGACGATACGATAGCCAACCCGCATCACCTCTTCCTGAGAATAGGCAGGAGTAAACTGCAGCAGAAATGCCAATAAGACCAGCGCAGCGCGGCTCGCCTTATTCATGATCTTTACTGCTGTTATAGTATGAGACATGTGACACTCTCGGTCAGGGCTCGTATATTCAGGGTTACGACCAAGCCCATACATATTCACTATTTAATGGAGGCAGCAATGTCTGAAGATTGCCTGTTCTGTAAAATTATCTCAGGGGATGTACCCTCTAACAAGGTGTATTCCGACGCAGAGGTGTATGCGTTTCATGACATCTCACCAGCCGCACCCACACATATTCTGATTATTCCTCGTAAACACCTTACTTCTATTGCACATGCTAACGAACAAGACGAGGCTCTGCTCGGACATTTACTGCTAAAGGCTAATGAAATCGCCGAAGCGCAGGGTCTGGGCGACGAGGGTTTTCGTTACATTATAAATACGGGAGATCGTGGCGGGCAAACAGTCCACCATTTGCATTTGCATATCCTGGGTGGCCGCCAGATGACCTGGCCGCCTGGCTAAAGATCGCCTGATTGACTCAGCAACGAAGCGATCCCTTGCGGACTGGCCGCAACTACCCCTTTTTCAGTGATAATACCTGTGACCAGGCGCGCGGGAGTGACATCGAATCCGATGTTGTAAACATCGACATTATCAGGCGCCAGTTGCACTCTGCTTACTTCACCTCGCTCGTTGCGGCCTGTTATATGTGTCACTTCCTCATCATCGCGCACTTCAATGGGAATATTGCCTGCATCATCCAGTTCGAAGTCAATCGTCGAAAGGGGTAAGGCGGCATAAAAAGGTATGGCATTATCGAATGCTGCCAGTGCTTTTAAATATGTGCCTATTTTATTGCAGACATCGCCTTGACTCGTCGTACGGTCACTACCCACCAAGCAGACATCCACCTGACCTTTTTGCATCAGGTGACCTCCGGCATTATCGACGATCAATGTGTGCGCGATGCCATGTTGTTGCAACTCCCAACAGGTAAGTGACGCGCCCTGGTTGCGCGGGCGGGTTTCATCAACCCAAACGTGCAGCGGAATTCCCCGAGCTGCCAATTTATACACCACCGATAGCGCCGTGCCCCAGGCGACTGTTGCCAAAGCACCGGCATTGCAATGGGTGAGGATATTGAAAACGCAGTCCCGCTTTCCCGCATTAAAAATCTTTTCGAGTTCATCGGCACCAGCCTCTCCGATTGCTTCGCACACCGTGATATCTTCTTTCTCCATCAGTTGCGCCAGTTCCAACGCCTTGCCAGCACGCTGCTCCAGCGCCACAGGATCCAGCGCATTGCGAGCGCGCTCCAATGCCCAGATGAGATTAACTGCGGTGGGACGTGTTGCACGTAATTGCAGCAATGCCGAATCGAGCGCAGCAGGCGCTTCGCGCATTGCCAGATAAACGCCGTACACAGCCGTCACTCCGATCAACGGTGCTCCCCTGACCTGCATGCTGCTGATGGCATGGCAGGCGTCTGCCAGCGTTTCCAGCGCGAGAACTTCAAGCCTGTGAGGTAATAGAGTCTGATCAATGATGCACACCTGACGCACGGTGGTGTCATACCAGATACTCTGGGGGGGAGGGGCAAGCTCAGTCATTGTCTAGCTACACCTAATTTGTGTCAGATGACGCGCTCGTTACCACCATCAACCGGTAACTGAGCGCCAGTGGTTTTAGCGAGTGAGTTACCAGCCAAAGTGCTGATCGTCCTGGCCACGTCCGCAGAGGTTACTTCGGTTTGCAACACATTAGCGGTTTTGTATTCCTCGACACTTAATCCATACCGGGCAGCGCGCTCTGCCAGCACGGAATCGGTCCACAATTCTGTATCGTAGACTGCATTGGGGTGCACTACATTAACCCGAATACCATCAGCACCCCACTCCATGGCAGTAACGCGAGCCAATTGGGTAAGGCCGGCTTTCGCCGCTGAATAGGCTGCTGCACCGGGTCCGGGAGCTGGTACGTTTTTGGATGCCACAATGACAACAGCCGGATCGAATCCATTTATAAGATAGGGCAAACTGGCCCGCAACACGCGCATATGTGAATTCAGATTGAGTTCCATGGAGTGGTCCCAGGTGGCATCTGTAATTTCACCCACAGACTCACTGGGCGGGAACAGACCCGCGTTACTAACCAGTACATCAATGCCACCGAAGTGCAAAACACCCTGCTGCAAACAATGCTCCAGCGCAGTACGGTCAGTTACATCACACTCCAGCGCCAGTACCGCAGCATCTTCGAAACTGTCAGCGAAGCCTCGCTTAATGTCCAGGGCAATTACGACGGCTCCTTTACTGGTAAATTCCGCCACGCAGGCGCGCCCAATACCGGCGGCCGCACCCGTCACGAGCACCACCTGCCCTTCAAATTCAGCGCGACTGGCACCAGATTGCAACTTGGCCTGTTCAAGTTCCCAGTATTCCACCTCGAATAACTGTTCCCGGGGCAGAGCCTGCCAGCCATCAATGGCCTCGCCCCACTGGATCGCCCTGACAGTATGTCTTGTAATATCTGCGACGATCTTCAAACGCTTCAGATTCCCCGCCAGGTATACCATGCCGCGATTGCGCCAGACACCATAACGCGGCATCGCATCGAGGCAGCGCAACGAGCCATCATCGTAGGCAGCAAAATAGGCTTCATAGTCCTGCTCAAATTGCTGCAAGCCCGGCAAGGGATCATCATCAAAGATAGCCGCGAAGGCCTTGGCATGAATTGTATGGTCAGGAGTGAGTGGGCCGCGTGTTGCGAGATCTGCACAGTTATCGAGGCTGGCAAAGCCGGTCGCCAGGGGCGCGTGATCCAGGCGCACAAGCACTGGCGCGCCGAACTTCGAGCCCGCAGCCTTGCGCAGGGCAGCTAACGATTTGGCAGTTTCCACATCGGGGACATAATCAGCCGTATTGATTGCAGTAACGCAACCGGCTGATTCAAGGTGCGCCTCGGCCAGACTAACCAGTTCAATCATATTGTTGTAACTGGTCTGCGCTTCTGCAGCGAAAGTAAAGATACCGTGGTGCATGAGCACTATGCCCTTGATGCTGGCCCAGTCCAGATTGCGGGTCGCTTCAGCCACCTGCCGGGCCAGAATAAAGCCGGGCATAATATAGGGCAGGATCAAAACCTGGTCCCCATATATCTCGCGCAGGCGCTTCTCGCCATTTGGTGTATTACTTATTGCTACGACTGCGTCTGCATGAGAGTGATCGACAAAACGATGGGGAATAAGCGCGTGCAGAATGGCTTCGACCGAAGGTGTTGGAGCCGTAGGATCCATGAGCGCCAGTCGCAACTGTCGCATCATTTCACTGTCGCTGAGTTTTTCCAGATTACCCAGTCGTTGCAAATATTCGAGGTCCACTGGCGGGAAACCCGACGCTTCAATGGTGCGCAAGTCCCAGCCAGAGCCTTTGATGTAAAGCACATCTATTTCCCTGTCGAAGACATCACGCGCACTGCCCTTGACTGAAGTATTGCCGCCACCGTGCAATACCAGATCTTCCTCTGCACCAAGCAACCGCGAAGTATAAACTCGCAGCCCTACTGGCTCCTGCGCTGCATAGCTCGCGGCATCTTTATCATTCCAGCGATTCTTCATAGTGAGGGAAATTCTATCACGCGTAGTCTTGTCAGCAGACCGTTTGTCATACCCCAAATAAAAAACGCACTGCCCGAAAGCAGTGCGTTTTTAAATAAGAGCAAAAATCTTGCTAGTTAGGTTCAACAATAGAAATATTGAACATACTCGCTTGTCGGGCCGCATCCATAATCAGCACAAGCGTACCGACATCAGAATCAGGATCTGGCTGAATAATCACCGAAGCTGAGGGGTTTTCTGCCTTCAACTGGTCGATGTTCGAGCGAATCTGCGTCTCGATGATCGGACGCGGGTTGCCGTTCAGAATAATTTCGTTGTTTGGTCCAATCTCAAACAGAATATTGCGGTCTTCTTCATCTTGTGGCGGAGGTGGCTCATTATTATTCTCGCTACTCGCGGCACTGATGGCAGTTTCTGACAGAAATGTTGCGGTGACAACGAAGAAGATCAGTAATATGAACACCACGTCCAGCATGGGCGTTAAGTCAATCTTGGCGTCATCAACCTTCTTCTTACCTGCGATTTTTTTCATTCTTATGTCCTGAAGCTATGTATATCTCAAGAATCAGAAGAGTATATCAGCCGCCCGATTGGAAGCAATAGAGAATCACCTGCTCAATCTGGCCCGAGACCGCCCAGTTACTGGCCCCTAAACGCCAGAGGGAGGCTACGCCTCCCTCTGTGCTTAAACAATGATTTAACCTGCAGGCACCACCTTGCCTGATAGGCAATACCACGTATTTCGTTATGCTTTCTTCTTTAACGAATTGATGGAGAATTTATATAACTCCTTCAACTGGCGCGAATTTTTGCCATCGCGTGAATTTACGCGGATACCGTGCAGGGTATTCATCAACATTTCTGTTGCAAATTCCGCGCTCACGCCCTTTTTCACCTGGCCGCTCTTATGTGCATTTTTCAATCGCGCCAGCAATGCCTTGCGAATACCGGCCAGAGAGCCTCTGACAACTTTTTTCATTTCGCGGTCATAATTAATGCTTTCACACAGGGAATTAACAAGCAGGCAACCCATGCTGCGATGTTTGTTGGTCACTTCAGCCACAGTTGCGTCGAAATACTTAACAACTGCATCCCAGTCAGACAGCTTGTCATTTTTCAGAGTAGCAGAGATCTGGGCGTCAAGGAGCAGGTTGTATTGATCCACGCAGGACTTGAAGAAAGTGTCCTTGTCACCGAAAGAGTTATACAGGGTACCGCGATTGATACCTGTGCAATCAAGCAATTTTTGCACTGAACTGGCTTCGTAGCCTTCTTTCCAGAACTGCTCCATCGCATTTGTCAGTACTTCATGTTCATCAAACTCAACAGGACGTGCCATATATCAATTCAATCCTTTATTAGAAACGTTTAAAAAAAAATTCACTGCGCGGCAGTGAATTTTTGACCTCAATTTTTGAAGCGCGCTATTGTATTACAGGCTAACCCGTTTTACACCAGCCAATATAGAATTCTTCCGCAAATTTACCCATCAACGAAAATAAAATCCAAAAAGCCCCACGAAATGTAGGTAATTGGATAGAGATCGATGGCATCTAGAATGCTGATTCAAGTAAATACTACGCTGAATCTGGCGGGTTAGATTAGTTACACACTATTACATTTGTCGATTTGACTTACACACTTGTGCGAGTTTTCGTCAAGAGGACGCCCCACGCTCTATAGTTGAACGCCCGGCAAATTGCGCAGAACTGTGACAAATAGCCCGATGCTGCCTCCGAAGACTGCACCCCATACCACCAACCAGCCGAGATGTTTGCGAATCATTTCCTGCACGATGTCTTTAACCATCTGTGGCGTCATCTGATTAAGCCGTTGGTCGATCAATTCTTCCAGCTTGGCACGGATTGCCTCTTCGTCCAGGGCCGAATTCAGGGCGCTCCGCACACGGTCTTCGAAGTCCTCCGAAGTAAATTCCCTGGCAAGGTAATCACGCATTTTCTCAACGAAGGCATCCTTGAGCGGATTCAGGGCATCTCTCCCTCCAATCATGCTCAGCATTCCACTGAAAGAAGATGACATGATGACATCCAGCAAGGTCTCAAAAGCGCCATCGAGATCCAGCTCATCTGCTGCATTTCGCAGTTTTTTCGAAAGTCGTTCTGCGGTATCGCCGCTGCCGTGGAAAAATGCCTCGAGATCTGCCTGGCTGAAAAACTGGCTCATGATGAGCTGCCGAATACCTGCCTTGAACTCTTCGAAGCGTAGCGGGATGACACCTGAGCCGTATAGCCCTGGCACTCGTTCAAATAACATGTGTACTGCAAGCCAGTTGGTAACACCCCCGGAAAGGGCAAACAGGCCGGTGTTCAGTACATATTCCCGATAGGGGCCTGCCATGAAATACCCCAACACGACAATACCCAGTGCTATACAGTTACTTACAAGACTCTTGTTAATGGGAAATCCTTTGGGCGGAATACAAAAATGGCCGCATCATAATAGAAATTTCAACACAGGTTCAAGCAACAGCACTTACAAGCGCATATGTTCAGCTATAGGCATTCGTGTGCGCACTTCAGCCAGATAATCCAGATCTACGTCAGCCAGCACAACACCTTCGCCAATTGCCAGTTGATCCAGTACAGTCCCCCAGGGATCGATAATCATGGACTGTCCCCAGGTCTCCCTGGTGGCACTATGGCGACCACCCTGCCCTGCGGCAATGAGGTAACACTGGTTTTCAATGGCTCTGGCCCGAAGCAGGCTCTCCCAGTGCGCCGCACCGGTAACCTTGGTAAATGCCGCAGGCACGGTGAAAATTTGTGCACCTTGCTGAAATAGCTGGCGATACATCTCCGGAAAACGCATGTCATAGCAAACACTCAGACCGAGCTTGCCGGCGGGCGTATCTGCCAGAACCAGTTCAGTACCTGGTTCGTAACTGCGCGATTCGGAATACTCGGATTGCTGATCATTTACCATGACATCAAACAGGTGAATCTTGTCATAGCGAGCCAGCTGCTTGCCGTCTGGACCAAACACCAGACATGCCGCCCGCACCCGGCCGTCACTAACCAGATGGTCAGCATCAGCAGCGGTTGTGTGAGGACGGGATATTAGCGGGATAGTGCCACCCACCAGAACGATACCGTGCTGTTGCGCCGTGGTTGCAAGGAAATTCTGTAGCTTGCCTGCCTCACCCTCGAGTTCGCCAAATTGACGCATAGGGCCACCCTCGAGCACCGCAAATACTTCAGGCAGCAACACCAATTCAGCACCCTGATTGGCAGCTTGCTGTATAAGGGCCGCAGCTGCAGCCAGATTGGTATCTACATCCGGCTTGCTGACCATTTGAATTGCCGCAACTTTACATGTCATTGCTTATACCGCGTTGAGTGCCATTACTGTTTGTACAGATTCCTTCTCCTGCATGCGCTCCTTTAAGGCTGCCACTTTGGGGAAATCCTGCACATCCACGCCGTCACCTTCGAGCCATCGGGACAAGGTAAATAAATAGATATCTGCCACTGAATACTCTTTTCCCATCACCCACGGACCTTCCAGCATTTCTTGCTCAATCAGCTCGAAACAGGCATGCATGGTCTGGGGCACTTTGGCTTTCATCGCCGCGATCGCCGCCTCATCATCCACCCACCGAGCACCGCGCATACGATGAGCATGGGCAACATGCACAGTGGCACACAAATAACTATTGAATTCCTGCACCTTGGCGAAAGCAAATGGATCATCCAATGGTGCCAGCCTCGCCTGCGGATAGGACTGTGCAACATAAGCCAGCAGCGCAGGCGTCTCCGTGATTATGCCCTGATCTGTGACGAGTGCTGGTACCCGACCCTTGGGATTAATTTTTAGATACTCGGCAGACTGCTGTTCGGTGATGGCAAAATCGATCCTGCGGGTTTCGTACTCGGCACCAGCTTCTTCCAAAGCGATATGCGTTGCAATGGCACAGGTCTGAGGGGCGTAATAAAAAATCATGCATGCCTCCTTTGCGGCGCGTGGTTGCCTGCCAAACTAATTGGCATTCTGGGCGGCTGGCGAATCTGGCGAGCCGAATGCCTGGCTGAATTCAGGTTGCAGTCCCTCCCAGGGGCCTTCAAGGGTATAGACTGCACTGGTCAGGCTATCCACCTGATCGCCAAAAATTCGGTCGAATAGATAAGCCCCTACTGCTAACGGTAAATTTGCTGTGAGCAATCCCAACCAGGGTATATTATTGCTCACAGGCAGCGTGACGTACATTTCTCCCGAAATAGTTTCCTGCTGCAGGTCAACATCACCTGTTATCTGATACAAGCTCGAAGGACCGGAAATCACCAGCCGGTCTTCAATATGCACAACACCACTTTCCAATTGCAGGGTTCCGTATATTTCATCATATGCCAGACCGCTGCGCAGCAAATCATCACTGAACCTCAAGCGCCGCATGATGGCATCGAAATTAATAATACTGATTAATCGCAAGGCGCCAGCACCAGAACTACCTTGCTGAAAACGGCCTTCATTGATATCCAGACCGAGACTACCACTCAGCCCGTCTGCGGCGAAAAATGCCGGCGAGCCCGGCCAGTCAATGGCAACATCAAAACGCGCGCTGTTGCTATTAAAACTGGCAGCATAGCCATTGGCCCGCAACACATCTGCCATATCGTCTGCATAGATTATTCCGCGTAATTCACTGTGATGGTTTGAACCGTCGAAACTCCAGTTGAAGTACGGTTCCACTCCATCCTCAGTGGTATTTTCCATCCCTACTCGTAAACCGCGAAAATCAAATTGCAGATCTGTCACCCTTGCACCCGTGGTGGCCGGATTAAATGTGAAATCCCAGCTACCGTAGGGTCTGTCTCCAATCATGAACTCATCGGTGGCGAAATGCATGGCGGGTAGCTGGCGCGGGTCCAGATCTGCCAACACATCGATACGCTCTTCTTCGCTACTCCCTTCAAGTTCTGTAAATAATTCTCCAGTATCGCCTGCTTCGTCACCTGGCAATCGCAGGTAGTCAAGATCGATATCCAAATATGCTTCAGGTGCGAACGGCAATACCACATTACCTGCAACGCTTTCACTGTTCAGCACAATATCCCATGATCGCGTTTCTGAATTCGGTGTGATACGCAGTACCACTGACGGCAGTTCCTGCTGGTAAAGTTCGAAAATCTCGGTCCTGACATCAACGAAAGCGATCGAATCACCGAATGTCGCATCGCTTGGTGCCGACGTATCGCCAAGAGCAGAAATCAATCGTGTCCATTGATCCAGATGTAGCGTGCGCACGTCTCCCAGAATTACCAAACCATTAGTACCCAGACTGCGCATCGACGAGAAGTTCTGCAGATTTCTGCCGGCCATTAACAAGCCGCTCTTAATTTGCCCTCCTTCCATTTCCAGATCAAAGCGTAGCTCATCACCTAACAGCCCGGCGATGTATTGATTCTCTCCACCGAAATTCATATCCAGATGCAATATCGATTCTTCACCCTGCGCTTTGTTAAATGGCGGAGGGAGGTTCAAGGTCACGCCTGTTAGCATAGAGTCAATAGTTAGCTGCGTGCCGCGATCAACTGACTCATCCTGATTGATGGTCAGTTGCAAATCAAACTCCATCTCTCCGGTGGTAAGATTCAACAAACGTCGCACGAATTCGCTCTGCTGCGGCCAGGCAATAAGCGAAGTAGTCGATGCACTGCCGCTGGCCTGGATATCGATAGATAGTAATTCCCCTTCCTGCATCCGGGAACCAAGCGCGATTTGCGTAGAATTACCGAATACTTCGGCGGACAAGCCTGCAGAGCCCAGACCGTTAACGGAGTCATAGCTCACAGTACCTGCCAGCTCGTTCAAATCGATATCGTATGCAGGAATAAAAAGCGCGTTTTCAGCAAGATCAAATTGCAGATCATATTCAGTTTCGGCATCCGGATTATTGAAAGGGATTCGTAGCATTAAATTGGCAATCATGTCGCCTGCCGCTTCCCAGTCCCCCAGCGCCTGCTGCAAACTCTCTCCGACCGGTGCATTCTGCAAATAATTCAATCCGGAATCGGTTGCTGCAGTGGCATCTCCCGCCACAGTCAACCAGCTATTACCGGAGGAATCACGCCTCACCTGCCCGGCCAGTTCCGTCGCAACCACACCCAGAGATCGGGCCTGCTCTATATTGATGTCGATATTACTGTCATCGGTAACCACGGTGGCTGATAGATTATTCAACGCCGGCCAGCTCTCATCGAACGTCAAGGAGCCATCACGCAGGCGATAGTAGCTTTGAAAAGTCTTTTCTTCAGGTGCCGATCCGCGCACAGTCGAACCGCGGAAAATGACCCCGGCATCATATACTTCACCATCGGTCAGAGCCGCCTCAAGCCATTCCATAGTCTGTTTCAGACCTGGTTGTACATTGGTTCCATCTGGCAGATACAGAGACCTGTAAGCAGAATCCAGACGCTGAGCGCCGACCACCAACTCGAGGTCTGCTTCCCGGGGATTATCGGGATGCTCGCGCATGACCGAAGTGAACTTGACATGACCATCCACAGCTTCTGACTCAGCAATTATAATGTTACTGATAAGCCTGATTTCACGCCCGTCGTTCAAGTCCACAGAAAAATCCAGCGCACCATTCACGTAATCGTAATCCCAGGTACTGGTGAATGTGCTGGGTATGTTAATACTGAAGTTTTGCGATTCGACTTCGACACGCCCACTTGCCAGGCCAGCACCGCTGTCATATTCCATTTCGACATAGCCATCGACTCCCCAAAGGTTAGGGGAACCACTCACAGAACTGACTTCAACTTGTTCAACATTCGTGCGCAAGGTGAGAACGTCCGGAGTGTCCCCCAGCGGGACCCTGGCAACAAGATTACGCAAACTGCCTGCCGGGGCATAATTAGCCAGTTGGGCGGTGGCAGTCTCGGAGAGCAGACCTGTATCCAGTGCCAGGCGAGTCAGTAGTGTGATATCCAGGTGGTCAGCATGCACCGCCAGTTCCCGTTCCTGTAGATATTCTGCGAATACGTTGAAGCTATTCCAATTACGTTCATCCCATTCCATACTCATGTCTGCAATGCGTAACTCCCATGGACTACTGACAGAGCGCTTACGCAGGTCGACAGCACCAGAAATATTACTGATAGCAATTTCGTTACTGCCTGGTAACTGAAATGTGGCACTTGATACGGTTGGCATTGCGGTAAATGCACTTACATCACCCTGCCTCACACCTATCCAGAAATCACCACCCGTGTTTAATCTGGAGAAACTGAGCACATCTCCAGCCAGAGCATTGATCAGACTGCTATACTCAGCTTCGGGTAAACGCACATGGGCCTGTCCGGTGATTGCCTCAAACTCGTTGCCATTAACCTCCAGCGAAAAGGCTAAGGGTACACTCTGGGGCTGCAGCAGCGCATCGATATGCAAGTAATGAGAAGCGCCAAGGTTTTGAATCGCCGCACTGGCATCGGTCAGAGAGAACGCACTACCGTCATTCGGTCGTACGTTAATTTCCATATCGTTAAGATCGAGCCGCACCACACGTTGAAACGTACGGAATATATTGCCCAGGTTAATCCCGCCACCTCCAACAATATCGGTACCGCTTAGTCGCCAATTGCCCTCTGCAGTCTGCTCAACGTCGACTTCCAGAGACTCCACCACAAAATCCCGCAATACCCAGCGGCGTTGCCAAATACTGCGTGGCGCATCGACGATCAGTCGAGCAGTACTGAATACCAGGGCACTGGGGCGCTGTGATTCTGCAGCGACTGAAGCATCTGTTACCAACAAACGCAATCCATTCACTGTGATAATCGGATTGAATCCTTCAAAACTACCACTGAGGGATTCGATGGATACAGGCAAGCCGGTGAGCGAGCTGATTTGCTCCTGAAAGAACTCTCGATATTCCTCAACTGCAGGCATGAACTGTCGAGCAGCACTGACATATGCCGCGAGCAAAACGAGTGCTACCACAACCAGCAAGATCAGTTGCTGCAGAACCCTGTTGAAAATTTTGCCAAACATGCCTGCTGCTCTATACCCGCGTTGGAAAATTCGATCTGGTTATAAACTCTTATCCCAGGTAGTTTACGCGATGATTCTGAACCAAAACTTAAACCATCGGAAGTCCAACGAGCTCCTATACCGACGGCCCGGTTAGGACTTTAGCTGTCAGCAGCAATAGGAGTCTGGCGGGAATTCGGTTGATTGCGGTGATTCTAGTACAGAACTACGTCGAATTGTTCCTGAGTATACATGGGTTCAACCTCGAATTTGACCGTCTTACCCATCAATTCCTCGAGTTCAGCGAGCGTGTCAGACTCTTCGTCGAGAAATCTGTCCACCACTAACTGCGAGGCCATTACCAGCAACACATCGTTCTCATAGGTACGTGCAACCTGAAGGATTTCCCGGAAAATTTCATAGCAAATAGTTTCAGCTGATTTGAGATTGCCACGCCCTTCACAGATCGGGCATTCACTATTCAGGATTTGACCGAGGCTCTCTCGAGTTCGCTTGCGGGTCATCTCGATCAGCCCAAGCTGGGAAATACCGGTTATTGATGTTCGCGCATGATCCTTCTCAAGTGCTTTGGCCAGGGTTCTCTGTACTTGTCGCTGATGCTCTGCATCCTGCATATCAATAAAGTCCAGAATGATAATGCCACCGAGATTACGCACGCGAAGCTGCCTGGCAATTGCGGTAGCAGCTTCGAGATTGGTTTTTAAAATTGTCTCTGCCTGATTACGACTCCCAATGTATCCACCTGTATTTACATCGATGGTAGTCATGGCCTCGGTCTGATCGATTATCAAGTCGCCACCAGATTTGAGTTTCACCTGACGCCTTAATGCTTTATTGATTTCATCATCAATCCCATAGAGATCAAATATAGGCCGACCACCTGCATAGAGCTCTACGCTAGTGTCGGATTCAGGAATGAAGTCGGCAAGGAACTGCATGATTTCATCACATGAGTCAGCCCTATCAATGCGAATTTTCTCAACCTGTTCCGTAATGAGGTCACGAACAGTGCGCATATAGAGCGGCACTTCCCGATAAACCTTCTTGATTTCGGTGACATGTGCGAGACGCGACTCTACCTTGCGCCACAATTGATGCAGGTATCGTACATCTTCTCGCAATTCATCTATGCTGGATCCTTCTGCCGCAGTACGAATAATAAAACCGCCACGGCGCTCCCAGTTTTCCGTCTCCAGGCATTCTTGCAGCATAGCCATGAGGCGTTCGCGTTCTTCTTCTCCCTCGAGCCTCTGGGATATACCCAGATGATGACTGCGCGGCAAATAAACGAGATTGCGCGACGGCAAAGTCAGATGAGTGGATAACCTCGCTCCCTTGGTGCTGATCGCATCTTTGACTACTTGCACAATCAGGCTCTGACCTTCCCGCAATAGATCCTGGATCGACGCATGACTGTTATCCCTGATTTCGAAACCGTCCGCATCGATTGGAGCAATGTCTGAGGCGTGAATAAACGCCGCACGCTCAAGACCGATATCAACGAATGCTGCCTCCATTCCCGGCATCACTCGCACGACCTTACCTACAAATACATCACCGACGTGGCCGCGCTTGTTATGACGCTCAATAAAAATTTCCTGCAGCAGGCCATGCTCGATGAGCGCGACCCGGGTCTCCATTACGGTCACGTTGATCAGTATTTCTTCACTCAATCCTGTACTTCCTTTTGCGAGATTCTTGATTGCCAGAAGCCGACACCGCACTTTGCCAGCAATTGTGCTGTTTCAAACAGGGGTAGACCCATTACCCCACTATAGCTGCCGCGCAACTCACTGACGAATACCGATGCCAGCCCCTGGATACCGTAACCCCCGGCCTTGTCCCGGGGCTCGCCGGTTGCCCAATAGAGCGCAGCTTCGGCACGACTGATAACCCGAAACGCCACGTGAGACTCGGAAACTGCAAGATGCTGGTTATTACCCTGGAGGATACAAATGGCAGACAACACCTGGTGTTCCCGGGCCGACAACAACTCCAGCATTTCTATGCAAGCTTCTTCATCAGCAGGCTTTCCCAGAATATGATCATCACAGATGACACATGTATCGGCGCCCAATACGACACGCTCGCCTGCCTTATCCAGATTTTTTTGCGTAGCCAGAGCCTTCTGTCTGGCCATGCGTTTGACATAGTCTGTCGCCGGCTCACCAGGCATTACGGATTCGTCAATGTGGGCCGCTGCCACCTCGAAATCCACACCTATCTGGCGTAGTAGCTCCGCGCGGCGAGGAGAGGCAGAAGCGAGAATCAGCGACATGTTGTTCATCCGGAACAAGCCAGAGAGATATCAAGCCAGTGGCTAGTGCACATCAAAACTGCGGCGTACCTGGCGCAGAAGTTGGAACAGCGAAGGCCAGATGACGGCACTGGTCAGTGCGGCCATAAGAAACATCATATTCGAGGACACTTGCTGACCGGTAACGATTTCCAGCCAATGACACAACAACAAATTCAGGCCAATCAGCGCCAGTACCAGCCCGGCCTGTTGCAGATTGGAAAACATCCGAAGACGTAAATGCAGGCTGAGTGTGACATAGGCAATAATCACCATGGCCAGAGCATTGAGACCAAGCGCCGAACCTTCGAGGATATCCAGAATCAAACCGGCGAACCACGCGGAGCCAATACCCACCCGATATGGCAATGCCATCACCCAGTAAATGAGCACCATGGGTACCCACTCAGGCCGATAGTTCATGGCCCATTCGGGAAACGGCACGATGGCCAACAAATAGGCGATAAAGAAACTCAGCAAAATGACCCAGAGCGAATGGGAACGTTGTTGTATGGCGGCCATCAGAGGTCTTGTACCTGGGATTCAAGTTGATTGTCATCAGGTTGAATTTCTTCAGCCTGGGCTTCCGCGGGCGGCAATTCGTCATTTTCAGCTTCGGTATCCATCGCATCCAGAATGCCTATATCAGGTATTACTGTCTCTGTGCTCTCAAAAACTAAAATTACGTGACGGGTACTTTCGATTTCAGCCAGTGGTCGGACACGCACACTGATAAAAGGCTGGCCCGGGTCCTGCGTCACACTGATAATCTCCCCTACGGGATAATTTTTCGGGTAGATCTGCCCCATACCGGAGCTGACCAAATGATCACCCGCTTTCATATCCTGGGTCTGGGTGACGAATTCCAGCTCCAACTCGCTGGCAGTAGAGCGCACCCCTCGCGCCAATGCACGTTCACCATTGCGATTCACCTCAACTGGAGTTACATGCAGCGGATCGGTAATGAGCAGGACCCAACTGGTAAACGGCAATACTTCATCTATCTGACCCATCAGGCCGTTAGCGTCCAGTAGCGGCTGCCCCAGAAATACGCCATCGCGCGCACCCTTGTTTATCAGCACACGTTTGGAATAGGGGTCGGGTGAAATATTGATGATCTCGGCCGGTAATACTTTGCCATCAATAACCTGAGTTGCCTCACGCAACTGCAACAAGCGGCTATTTTCACTGGCCAGACTTTCCAGCAACTGTAATTCCTGCCGGGCAACGAGCAGATCTTCTCGCAGACTCTCATTTTCTTCGATCAAGTCAGTGCGGGATACGAAGACATCATCAATCCACATAGAGATACGCGTGGGAATATCTGCCACCCAATAAACTGGCGCGGTCGCGTAGCCAAGTCCGTAACGCACTCTGTCCAGGTAACCGAATCGACCATCGGCAAACATGAGGCACACGGAAATGAAGACGAACACAAGCGCCCTGTATTCCAGGGCGACACCTTTTATAAACAGTGTTTTATCGATGGCTGGACGACCTCTTTATGCGCTGCAAGAAAACCGTCCCGGGCTGGTGGCCCGAAAACGGAACTACCAGATAGTATAAAAAGGCGCGGCCTTTTTCACTCAATCCATTGTGAGCAGGTCGATATCGTGCATATCCATCAGTTCCATCGCCTTGCCGCCGCCTCGCACGACGCAGCTCAATGGATCATCTGCAACGATTACCGGCAGCCCGGTCTCTTCGGACAACAACTTATCAAGGTCACGTAGTAACGCGCCACCGCCAGTCAGAACCAGGCCGCTTTCAGCGATATCTGACGCGAGTTCTGGCGGTGATTGCTCCAGTGCACTCTTCACTGCCTGCACTATAGCAGTCAATGGCTCCTGCAGTGCTTCCAAAATCTCATCACTGTTGAGTGTGAAGCTACGCGGCACGCCTTCTGCCAGGTTACGACCACGCACATCGATCTCACGTAGTTCGCTGTTCGGGGCTTTATAGGCGCAGCCTATTTCTTTCTTGATGCGCTCGGCGGTCGCATCACCAATCAGGCTGCCATAGTTGCGGCGCACATGGGTGGTGATAGCTTCATCGAAACGGTCACCGCCAACTCGCACAGATTCCGAGTAGACCACACCATTGAGGGAAATTATGGCAATTTCAGTGGTACCACCACCGATATCCACCACCATGGAACCACTGGCCTGTTCAACCGGCAAGCCGGCACCAATGGCAGCCGCCATCGGCTCCTCGATCAGACGCACATCCCTCGCGCCAGCACTGGCCACCGACTCGCGGATTGCACGGCGCTCGACCTGGGTTGATTTACAGGGCACACAGACCAAAACCCGTGGACTTGGTGGGAAAAAGCTGTTTTCGTGTACCTTGTTGATGAAATGCTGCAGCATCTTCTCTGTTACCTGAAAATCAGCAATCACGCCGTCCTTGAGCGGACGGATCGCAGTGATATTGCCAGGAGTACGACCCAGCATGTGCTTCGCGTCTGCTCCCACTGCAGTCACTGTTTTCTGGCCGTTATGGGTGCGAATGGCCACAACTGAAGGCTCGTTTAGCACGATACCCTCATCGCGGACATAGATCAGGGTATTGGCAGTACCCAAATCGATAGATAGGTCATTGGAGAACATTCCCCGGATTTTCTTGAACATGAATTTCTGTCTTACCTCGCGTAAAAGAGTCCATTCCTGGCATGCATTCTTATATAAGGCGGCAAAAGTGCCGAATGATTTAGCGTTTCTACGCTACTCTGTCGTGCCTGGAGCGAATAAGTGAAAGATGGGAATCCTCTGGAGCAATCGACCTGGGGAATCACTGTCTAGTCTACTGTGCACCGATAACTGGTGGCATCACGGCATTAGTCAGAGACTCCCTTAATAGTATAAACTCGCCTTTCGGCGATTAGGACGCACTCTAGCAATGGCTAGGGGTTTGAGCAAGAGTCATTGTTTGACCAACCCCTCATAAACAATCTTGCAAAGTCTGCTCCCAATCAATTTAACCATCGCACCACGGAGATATAAGATGGCTTTGGACAAGACTGAGGTGGAAAAAATCGCGCACCTCGCTCGCCTGCATATCAGTGATGCGGAAGCCGACGAAGTAACCAGTCGAATAACCGACATCCTTGCGCTGATTGACCAGATGCAATCGGTAGATACTGACGCAGTGGAACCACTGGCCCACCCGTTGGATATGGTTCAGCGTCTGCGCAGAGACGAAGTAACTGAAACCAACCGGCGCGATGAATTACAGCGCCTGGCTCCCGAAAGTCAGGATGGTTTGTACCTGGTGCCCAAAGTAATCGAATGAAACGCTGTTGGTCAGCGAGACCCATCGACCACAGATCTGTAGCCAAATAGCTGAAACCAAGATGATCGAGAGAACCATTGCCGAACTGGCAAAAGCCATGGAACTTGGCGAAGTTTCCAGTGTGGAACTGACCCGGGACTACCTGGACCGCATTAAAAAATTCAACGGCATCCTCAATGCCTATATTACGGTATGTGAGGAATCCGCACTCGCACAGGCAAAAGCCGCCGATGTGGCCCGCGCCAAGGGACAGAGCAATCCGTTATTGGGCATTCCGCTGGCGCACAAAGACATCTTCTGCACAGAAGGCGTCAAGACTACTTGTGGTTCGCGCATGCTGGATAATTTCATTGCGCCTTACAACGCCACTGTAATCGAAAAATTTAATACCGCAGGCGCAGTCACGCTGGGTAAAACCAACATGGATGAATTCGCCATGGGTTCATCCAACGAAACCAGTTTTTATGGCCCGGTTTTAAATCCCTGGGATACTGCTCGCGTACCAGGTGGCTCATCGGGTGGCTCAGCATCTGCTCTTGCCGCCGCGCTTTGTGCCGGCGCTACCGGTACCGACACCGGTGGCTCTATCCGCCAACCTGCTGCATTCTGTGGTATTACCGGCTTCAAACCTACATACGGACGTGTGTCACGTTGGGGCATGATCGCCTTCGCTTCCAGTCTCGATCAGGCCGGCCCGTTGGCCAGGAGCGCCGAAGACGCGGCCCTGATGCTCAATGTCATGGCAGGCGGCGACAGCAAGGATTCCACCAGTGCTGATGTTCCCGTGGAAGATTACACGGCAGGTCTCGGCAACAGTCTGGATGGATTGCGCATCGGCATCCCACGCCAGCACTTTGCGGAAGGTCTGAGCGAAGGCGTGGAAACTGCCATTCGCGCGGCGTTGACAGAATTTGAAAAGCAGGGGGCGATACTGAAAGAAATCGACCTGCCCAATAACCATCTATCGGTTTCAGCCTATTATGTAGTCGCACCGGCAGAAGCATCAGCGAATCTATCGCGCTTCGACGGCGTGCGTTATGGGTATCGCTGTGACGCACCGCTGGATCTGGAAGACATGTACAAGCGCTCACGCAGCGAGGGCTTCGGTGACGAAGTCAAACGACGCATCATGGTTGGCACCTATGCACTCTCGGCTGGCTTCTACGACGCCTACTATCGCAAAGCGCAGCGCATCAGACGCCTGATCAAGAACGATTTCGTCAAAGCCTTCGAGGAAGTTGATGTGGTGATCGGCCCTACTTCACCGCACACCGCCTTCGAACTCGGTTCCAAGTCTGATCCGGTGTCCATGTATCTGGAAGACATCTACACCATCGCGGTCAATCTCGCTGGACTGCCAGGCATTTCCATCCCAGCGGGGTTATCCAACAATCTGCCTGTGGGCATGCACATCGTCGGACCGGATTTTGCTGAATCCAAAGTGTTAAACGTGGCACACCAATATCAGCAAGGAACTGACTGGCATAAACAAAAATCTGCGATTGCTGCGAAGGAGGTCTGATATGGAATGGGAAACCGTCATCGGGCTGGAAGTCCACGTACAGCTCTCAACCAAGTCAAAGCTTTTTTCGGGCTCAGCTACCACATTCGGCGCAGATCCAAATACGCAGGCCAGCATCTATGACCTGGCTATGCCCGGCACACTGCCGGTACTGAACGCCGAAGCACTGCGTATGGCGGTGCGGTTTGGCCTGGCGATTGGCGCAGAGATTGGCATGACCTCGGTGTTTGATCGCAAGAATTACTTTTATCCTGACTTGCCCAAGGGCTATCAAACCAGCCAGCTTGATTACCCCACTGTAGGTAAGGGCAATCTGACCATCGTCATGGATGATGGTAGCGAAAAGGTCATCGGTGTAACCCGCGCTCACATGGAAGAAGATGCGGGCAAATCACTGCATGAAGATTTTCATGGCATGAGTGGTATCGACTTGAACCGTGCTGGCACCCCACTGCTGGAAATTGTTTCCGAACCGGATTTGCGCACTGCCCAGGAAGCAGTAGCGTATTTAAAGAAGCTGCATTCCATCATTCGCTATCTCGATATTTCGGATGCCATCATGGCGCAGGGTTCCATGCGCTGTGATGCCAATGTCTCTATCCGCCCCAAAGGTTCTGACGAACTTGGCACCCGCACCGAGATCAAGAACATTAATTCCTTCCGCTTCGTGGAGAAGGCAATTAACTACGAGGTGCAACGTCAACAAGACGTGCTGGAAGATGGCGGCCGCATTGTGCAGGAAACTCGCCTGTATGATGCCGACAGGAATGAAACCCGCTCCATGCGCAGCAAGGAAGTAGCCAACGATTACCGCTATTTTCCCGAGCCAGATTTATTGCCCATCGTCATCGATGAAGCCTTTATTGACGAAGTGCGCTCTGAACTGCCGGAACTCCCCGATGAAAAACAGGCGCGCTTCAGCAGTGAATTTGGCCTTAGTGAGTATGACGCAGGCGTGCTGGTTGCGGACCGAGAGACAGCGGAATATTTTGAACAAGTCGTGGCCGCCAGCGGCGACGCCAAACTGGCCGCCAACTGGGTCTCCGGAGACCTGCAAGGCTTGTTAAACAAGAACAACTGGGAAATCGCTGACAGCCCAATTGATGCCGAGCGACTGGGAACACTTATTGCACGCATCAAGGACAAGACGATCTCTGGAAAAATCGCCAAAACTGTATTTGAAACCATGGTAGAAGACTCCTCGAGCGTCGACGAAATCATTGAAGCCAAGGGTCTCAAACAGGTCACTGACAGTGGCGAAATCGAAAAACTTGTGGAACAGGTTATCGATGAGAATCCGGATCAGGCACAGCAGTATCGGGACGGCAAGGAACAGGTCATTGGCTATCTGGTGGGCCAGGCCATGCAGCTATCGAAGGGCAAGGCGAATCCATCCCAGGTTAATCAACTACTTCGGGATAAGTTGAAGTAACAGGCACTGCGCTGTAATGCCCGTTGAGTGATCAGGTTAACGAACTGTTAAGGAATAAGTTGAAGTAACAAACTCCGAAGTTCAATACCTGTAGAGTGAACAGGTTAATCAATTACTCCGGGATAAGTTGAAGTAACAGGCACTGCGCTGTAATGCCCGTTGAGTGATCAGGTTAACGAACTGTTGAGGAATAAGTTGAAGTAACAGATTCAATGCTTTTCCGCATTGGCAACAATACTAAATTGCACGGAACCATAAATGAAGGAAGACAAAAAAACCGGTAAAGAGAGAACGCAGCCGGCCACGCGTAACGAAGAGTGGTCTGATGACCGGGTCAAGGAATTTCTGCACGTAGAACCACCGGAAGGTATGCCTGCAGAGTACAACATGTTACTCAAAGCGTATCGCGGCATGACCGCTGACTTGTTCGAGCGTTTCGTGGCTTTCTACCTGGCGGCAGGGCACGACATCAACGTAGAACTGCAAGATGGCACAACATTCCTCGACCTGGTATCCCGCCATCGCAAGTCTGTGGAATATGCCAAAGTGCTTGCAGCCGCCGGAGGGCAACGCAGCAAGAACTTACACGGGATTTAAGGCAAAATCTGGATATTAGTTTCAAAATACTGGCAAATTCAGAATTCAAACTCCAGCAGTAAGCGTACCGTTGTATCAGGTGTAGTGTTATTCAAGGGGAACAGCACACCTGCTTCCCAATGCAACTTACGATTGAGGCCGAAGCGCTGCAAGCCCTGCAAAACCGGTCCTGACGCAAAAGTAAATTCATCCTTGTACATTTCAATGGCGGGCTCCAATGCTTCCGAATAGCGGTAACGGAATTGCGCGGCCGCCCCAACATCGAATTCATTTTGAATATCTGAACCGAATTCATATTCAAGGCCAAGATTCAGTGTGCCCACCCAGGAACCAAACTCTTTTTCCACTAACAACACCGATGCAACTTCGATCAAGCTCTCACTACGATCTTTGGCCACTTCAAATAATAGCCCCCAATCAGCTGCAAACTCGCCCTGCTCTGTAAGCTGAATACGGCTTTCTATTTCGAATTCATCAATACGAAATCCCCTACCAGGCGGCCTTTTACCGATCAAATAACCTTCCACAAATACATGCTCGGAAATTGCGGCGCCAACACCGAGCCGCTGACGAAAAATCCCATCCTCATCAGGATCACTATCAGTCTGATACAAACTTCGAAATTCAATCTCGCGTTCCAGCGGTTGCACATAAGGGTGATATACCTTATCGACGCCATTGTGGTGCTCAAGTTTGTCTGCATGCGAATACGTCGCAAAGCAACCGGCGAAAAGAGTGACACAGAACATACGGATTAATTTGAACATCAGGCTCGCTCTCCAGATGTCTGTTTTCTCGAGAAATAGAAAATTCCCGCAATGCCACAAAGTGTGACTAAGAGGCAAAGCCCATAAATCGCCACTTGTATGAATGTTGGAGTCGCCTCATAAGAGAAAAATGCATACAACAGTTCACCCACTACTGTGCCTTCCTGTACGATCGCAGAGCTGTCCCACAAGGGAAGTTGCGAGGAAATAATATCTGCCTGCATGAGATAGTTTGTGGCTTGTGAAGACATTCCTGCCGCGACTGGTACAAGTAGTAAACCGCCCACCAATATGCGCCTGTCTGGCGCAATCATTGTCATGGCAAAGTAGATCAGCGCTCCGATACTCAGCCCTAATCCAGCACCGAGCGCACCACCCAGCAAAATGGGCTGTGACTGGTCTGGCAGCAAGAGATACCCGGAGATGTAGATATAAAGCTCGGCCCCTTCACGTGTCACCGCCAGTCCCGTTATCGTTAGCATTAACACAATACTGGTCGCTATGGTGGGTTCCACATGGCGCTGGAAGCGATACCTGATAAAGATTAACAAGATATAGCACATGATGGCGGCGCTAATGGCATAGAGCATCGTGCCATTTGTAATCTCCTGCCCGACTCCATCGAATGCGTCTGATATACTGTCAAACTGCCATGCATAACATCCTGCTCCGACCAGTCCTGCGAGCACTCCTACTATTATCCATCTTCTCTGTATGCCTTGTGCCGCCGAAGTTGCCATTAGCAAGCTGACAAGCAGCATGGCTTCGAGCACTTCTCTGAGAAATATGATTACAGCGCTGGTCATATTATTTACTCGGCTTCGACAGCATCCACTACGACAATCTTCCCCTGGGCTGTCTTGGGATAAAACTCACCGAAGAAAGGATACTCACCGGTACTTAGAGGCCCAATAAAAACGACACCCGAACGTTTACCGAGAATCACCTTCTCCCGATTCAATTCGAAGCTCTCAAATTCTTCCGGCGTTTCATCACTATTGATAATACGCAGTTTGACCTTAACCCCGCTGGGAATGGTTAATTCAGAGGGGTAAAACAGATGATCCCTGATCTCTATTTCAAACTCAGGCGTAGCTGCCCAGGCCGAATGGCCAAAAAACAAGATCAATGACGTGACTAGTCGTTTTCCCATCTAGATAACCTAATTGGCTGCCCTGAACCCAATTCGGACCAGCAATCCTGAATGCCCCATCGGCTCGGAGAGCTCGATACTTGCTTTGTGCAAGTCAACAATATGTTTGACGATTGCAAGACCCAAACCACATCCGGGCTCACCGGTCGCATGGCGATCACCTCCTATGCGATAGAAGCGCTCCATCACTCTCTCCCTCTCAGTGGCAGGGATGCCCGGACCATCGTCCTCTACCTCGAGTGTGACTTCCTCGCCGGATTGTTCAACCCTCACGGAAATCCTCCCTCCTGCCTGGGTGTACTTGGAAGCATTGCCAAGCAAATTCTTGAGCAAAGTCATCAACGCAAAACGGTCTCCCAAAATCTGGCAGCTAGCCCCCAAAAGCTCTACCTGTTGATTCTTCTCATTAAACAGCTCGTAAAGGTCGCGAATAACTTCCTGACAAGTCTCATATAAATCAGTCAACTCAAACTGTGCCGCATATAGGTCCGGTGCAGTACGATTCAGATCAAGTATTTGTTCGATTAGGTGGCCCATTCGATCTATACCGACCTGCAACTGACTCACTGAACTGGAGGGAGACTCCATTTCGGCAAGAAGGTTATGCATTTGCACCTTCAGCACGCTAATAGGTGTGCGCAATTCATGTGCTGCGTCTGCGGCAAACCGCTTCTCCCTGTCGAATGATGCGCGCAGCCGCTGCAATAACTCATTGGTCGAGTCTTGCAGCGGCTTGAGTTCGAGTGGTAGTTCTTCCAATTTCAGTGCTGAAAGGTCGCTAATTTCCTTCGATTCCAACTCATTTGCGAGACGCGTAATTGGCCGCATCCCCAGGCTAATTAGCACCCAGATGAGTAAACCTGCCACAGGTATGCCGAGCACAATCGGTAAAATTGATTCCAATACCACACGCTCAGCCAAGGCGTACCGAATATCATCACGTTGGGCCGCTATGATCCAACGATTGGTTTGCGGCTCTCGGTACACCAGTGCATGCCAGCGATAACCGCCAAAGTTCGCGTCGCTATACCCCTCTTCAAGCCGCACCAATGGCTCACTCGCTGTGGTGTTGAATCCGAGCAATAATTCTCCGGAATCGGTAAATACCTGATAAACAATGCTGTGATCGGGAGTTATCATATCATCAACAGTAGCTGCTTCGACGATTTGTCGATCAGCGGGGTCCATATCTCTGGATAACAAAGCACTTGCCAGCATGGCACTTTGTTGCAGTTGATCATTAAATAGTGACTCTGCCTCGGTCATGGATTCCCTGTAGCCACGTAATGAGGACGCAAAATTCACCAACATGATGATTGCGATAATGCTGAGTGTAAGAAATAGTTTGATCGATGACATAACAGTTTTGCGTTAGTCAGGCTGACTTCGCTACATAGCCTACCCCCCGCATGGTCTCAATAAAACCTGGCGGCAGCTTCTTTCTAAGATGATGGATATGTACTTCCACAGCATTGCTGCTTACTTCTTCCCCCCAGCTGTATAACTTGTTCTCCAGCATTTCCCTGGTTTGAATCTTGTTAGGGTTTTCCATCAACACTTTGAGCAACATGAATTCCCTGCGTGACAGATCAACAGGTGCGCCATCTACCCTTACTACAAGGCTGTCAGCCTCGAGCAGTACATTATGCAGAATAATTATGGAACTACTGGCCGAGCTGACGCGGCGCTCCAGTGCACGCAATCGTGCCAATAGTTCATCCATCTCGAATGGTTTGGCGAGGTAATCATCGGCGCCCGCATCAAGCCCCTGAACCTTGTCTCGAGTTGAGTCTCTTGCGGTAAGTATGAGAGTGGGAATGACAAACTTGAGCTGACGCAGCGACCTGAGCAACTCGATTCCATCGATATCAGGCAGCCCCAGATCCAGAATTATCAGATCCGGGGCTTCAGCTTGCACAACAAGCTTTGCCGCCTTGCCAGTATCGACCCAATTTACACTGAAATTGGATTTTTTTAGCGCAACAACAATACCTTCCGCAAGAAGTCGATCGTCTTCAACCAGCAATACTTGCATAGAGTCATTCGTCAGGCCCTTGCAAGGGCAGTTAATAAGACCTTAGTGTTTCAAGCCTGCCAGCGCGGCACTAATCTCGGCTTGTCGTCCCGCGTCAGCCACTTCTCGACCCGGTCGCGGATCCGCAGCTTGTGCAGCAAGATAATACTCCCTTGCCGCTTTATAGTCTTTCTGCTCTTCCTTGAATTGGGCATAGAAGTAGTTTGCATCAATTCCATTCGGTGATATTTCCAGTGCTTTGCTTAAAAGCTCTTCGGCCTTGTCCTCGTCACCGAAACCAACTGGCCAACCTGGTACGCTGTAATAGAGTGTTCCAAGGCTGGTGTAGGCTGAACCATCAAGTGCAGCAGGATCGAGTTTCATGGCCGTTTCCAGATCACGGCGCGATGCTTTAGCCAATCCAAGTGCTCCTAATCCACCTCGAACACCTGCATAAGTCGATTTGACTATACCACTCCAGATCCAGACACCTGATGATTGCGGATATTGGGCTGTAAGATTATCGGCGACATCGACCAACTCTTCAAATGCTTCTTTCTGCGCGTCACCTTGCAACTGATAATTCACTTCTGCCCAGCGAGTCTGCAGCATAGTTACCGCCTCATCCGCTCCGGCAAGCGCTTGCGATACCGCGAACACACTAATGCAAATTGAAATTATTCCCGTTTTTAATATATTCATTATGATTACCTCGTTCTCTTAAATTAAATAAAAGCATTTTCGCCTGATGTAATTGGCTGACTACTCGGCCGTCGCGTATCGCTTGATCAATTCCAGTTTTCGATTAAAGGATTTATCTACAATGGTGGGCAACAGAGCATTCACCCGAACAAACAGTTTTTCCGGCCACCCCATGCTTGCACGAGAAAATTGATTGGCTTTTATGCGCCTGATGATTACATCAGCTACAGCTGCTGGCTCATCACTCTTGACCCCCATTGCCAGATTCATGGCAATTACAGCCGGAGAGTTCATGCTGGTGTGTGTAGCACGGGGATTGAAATGCATTACGTGCACATTGCTATCGGCCAGCTCCCTCTGCAGAGACTCACTGAACCTTTCAAGGCCCGCCTTGCTCGCCGAATAAACATCAAAACCTGGGTGGCCAATGGCCCCCAGCACCGAACCGATATTAAGTAATAAGCCTTCTTTTTCCTGCAGCAATAGCGGCAATAAACGAGAAGTCAGGATCATGGGGACTGCCAGATTCAGTAAGACTGTCGCACTTATTTCCGTATTGCTCATATCCTGTAACAAGCCAAAGTCACAGACTCCGGCATTATTCACCAGCCCCTGAATACCCGAAGGCAGTTCCTGACAAAAGCTGCATAAATCTTCAACTCCGGCTTGCTCCTGCAAGTTCGCTTCCAGAACGAGGTGTTGACCAGCACCACCAGGCAATTCCGCAACCAACTGCATCAACTTCTCTTCGTCGCGCCCGGTAAGCAGCAATCTCGCACCCGCTGCAGCAAGTTGAGCCGCCAGGGCCTGACCAATACCTCCTGAAGCCCCGGTTATAACGAGTGTCTTATCCTGCAATTGCATGAGGGAACTCCTGTTGTACAGGAGGTGTAGCGATACTTTCAAAAACACCACGGTACAAGTGATAGAACGACTTGGCAGTGTGGATGATCAATTCCTGATCTTCGGGCGATTCAAATTGGTCCATTAATTTTTCAAGGAATTTAATATGATCCTGGTCGAGACTGCCGTGAGAGCGGAGATAGCTAAAGGCACGCTCACTCAGTCCCAGAGCATCTTTAAGCGTACTGGCCGCATTATCGGCCATCGCAACACTGGTTCCCTCTAGGACCAGCACCATACCGAAGAACCCCACAGGATTAACTCGCGACACCAGATCATAAGCGTAAGCAACCATCAGTTCAGTGGCGAAATTCGGCTTGCTGAGTCGCACCGCTTCTTTGTCATAGCCACAAGCGGCAATATCGTTCAGCACCCACTCCTGATGACCAATTTCTTCTTCGATATATTCTGCAACTGCTGTGCGCAACCATTCCCTGGATTCTGGCAGTCGTGAACCTACCGCCATTAGTAGCGGTACGGTGTGCTTAACGTGATGGTAAGCCTGACTCAGAAAACTCACGTAGTCGTCAATCGATACATCTCCTTTCAGACTTCGCTGGATCATTTCGGTGCTGATCAGCGCATTACGCTCTGACTCAGTTGCATTATGTAATTGCTGGAAAAAACTCATGACACTTCCTCTTGTTCCATATGCTGTATTTGTGATTGCCGGCCCTGAGCAACAGGCTCAGCCACAGGCTCTAGATAAAGCGCATCTATTTGTTCGAAATAAATCTGATTAATGATGCTACGTCGCAGCCGACCGTTACTTGTCAACGCACCATTGGCCACTGAAAAATCCTCGCCTGTTCGACACCACCGTAGAATCATTGCGTAATCGGGTAATTGCCGGTTCAAGTGCTGCAAGGCTGCGGCAATAGATGCGTCTGAAACCCCAGGCGACACCATCAGAAGCGCAGCACAGAAAGGCCGGCCCTCACCCACCACCATTGACATGCGAATGCCGGATAGCCGACTAAGTTCCGCTTCTATCCACTCCGGAGAAATATTGCGTCCGAAACTGGTAATAAGCACATCCTTCTTGCGCCCGGTGACATAAAGAAAACCACTGGCATCCAGATAGCCCAAATCACCTGTGCGAAATTGCCTGGCAGGCGGTGCATCCTGGCCGCAGTACCCCAGAAATGTGTTTCCATGAATAACTATTTCACCTTCATCTATCTCAACTTTTATATGTGGCAGCACTTGCCCTACCGAGCCAGGCCTATTCACCTCAGCTGTATTCAAGCTGACTACTGAAGCACATTCAGACAATCCGTAACCTTCGAAAACGGGCAACCCTGCGTGCATTGCCTGGTTGATTAATGCAGGGCTTACCTTGCCACCACCGATTGCCACAAATTTGAGTGACTCTGGTGCTTGCCAACCTTGTGCCACACCCCCCAGCAAAACATTAAGAAGCGCAGGTACCAGAATCAAACTATCAGGTCGGATTCCTTCCACTGCTCGCAAAAACTGTCCGGGGTCAATACCGGAACTGCCGGACAAGCCCAGTTCATCAAGTTCTGGAACATGAATTTCTGCACCGCGCAGAAGGCCCATATAGACGCCAGCGATATTTTCCAGCAAAGTTGAAAGCGGTAACACGCTCAAGTGTCGACTAATAGATTCATTCAGGACAGCATCAATCGCAGAAGTTACAGCAAACACCTGCTGCACTCCCAGACAGACACCTTTGGGATTACCTGTGGAACCAGATGTATAAGTGATTTTCTGCGTCCCCTCAGGCAGAGCAACCGATGATTTCTGTGCACATTCGAGTAAATACAAGTCAGTGCCTGCCAACTGGCACGGAGATACTGCATACCCCATGGTTTCGAATAAAGCAGGATTGTCTGTCAGAACCTGTATTACGCCAGCGTCTGTGAGCGCATGCTTAATCTGTGACGTAGTAAAAAAAGTGGGTAGAGGGACTATGCATTGATCGACCGCCAGACAAGCCAAATCTGCAATAACCCAATCCGGGCCGTTGTCGCAACAAAGAGCCAACGGATTAGCTTCCATTGCTGAGATTTCTGCTGACAGCCTTTCAACTTGCGCCAATAATTCTCCGTATTTCATCTGCTCCCGACCGAATTTTGCAGCCAGGGCTACTCGATGGGAGTTTGCAAGCGCAGACTTCCTGATACGGCTCCACAGTAGATTCATGATGCTTTTCCACCTTCTCGTAACAATCGAGCGAGTTGGGTGATGGTGTCCGCATAACGCAACAGAATGGAATTGGCGAGATGATTCCTACCGAGAACTTGCATGGCGGTAGCCAATGAGCCCGCTTGGACTTCAGGTCGGGCTGCATAGTACGAACCCCAATCAGCAGCATTTGGAGTGAGTTTTGACTCGCTCGCAGCACAAAGCGTAATTGCTTGCAGTTGCAAGCCTTCCAATAAGCAGCGAATCTGTGCGGTCGCCGTGAACACGACCCATTTATAACCAGCTTCAGCCAGTATCGCGGCGAGCAATACAAACAAAGCCTGGCTGCATGGTTTACCCGAGGCAGCGAGGTTGCCAATCTCAATCAGCTCGCTACGCTGAATGCTATTACCAGTAATGGTGCCAAAGATTTTTTCCAGAGAATCCTCGAGATATTGCTCCAGAAAAAAAGGTCGCTGCTCGCCTGAACGCAAGCCAACTGTCGCTTTAATTGCATCGCGGTCTTCGCAGACGAGCAGCGTAGGGAAAAATTCTGTGATCTGGGCACCGAATGCGCGCTCAAAGCGATCTGCGATATATTTTTCACAGTACTGGCGTTTTTCAGATTTTTCCGAAACCAGAGCAAAATTGCTATGCGCCAATGCAGATACGGCCAGGGATTGTTTCCTGCGTAGAATATCTTTGGAAACACAGTCGATCGCTGTTGGGTTTTCGGTAACTGCAGTAAACATGACGCTCTCCGATTGATCTGAGTAGCGTCAAAGATAGAGAGGAATACTTAAAGAATTCTTAAGGATTAAAAAAAAAGATCTGCTCAGGCGATAAAGCGCCAATGCAGCGGGCAGGAAAGCTAGCGTCTGGTGCCTTGATGGCGCGAGCGTTGGGGTTTTTCCTTGAAGTGCGAGGCTCGCTCAAAAGGCGGTGCCTGTTTCAACATATCTTCTTCAGGATGTATGCAATCCAGCTTCATGCCGAGCTTGTCTTCTATTGCCGGCACCAGGAAAGAATCCTCTTCGCAGGCAAAACTGATAGATGTTCCAATGGCGCCTGCCCGGCCTGTCCGCCCGATCCGATGCACGTAGTCTTCCGGCTCTTCGGGCAGCGTGTAATTGATGACGTGAGTAACATCATCGATATGCAAACCTCTGCCGGCCACATCAGTTGCAACCAATACTTGCAACTTGCCTGATTTGAAATCATCCAGTGTGCGTATGCGCTTGTTCTGCGCCACTTCTCCGGACAACATTCCGCAATTAATTCCATTGCGATAAAGATTGTCTGCCAGCTTGCGCACCTGATCGCGCCGATTACTGAAAACCATCACCTTCTCTGCAGCCGACTCACTAATCAGGTTAAATAGCAGGTTGTATTTGTCAGCGGTGGTTACGAGAAACACTTTTTGATCGACTGCATCGGCAGCGACCTTCTCTGGTTCTATCTCCACCATAATGGGATTCATCGCCCAACGATCAGCCAGTTCGAAAATTTCCGGCGTGAACGTGGCGCTGAACAGCAACGTCTGGCGACAATCTTTTTTAGGTGTCTGGGAAACAACCTGTCTTACCTGGGGGATGAAACCCATATCCAGCATGCGGTCAGCTTCGTCGAGCACCAGTAATTCCACCAGGCCCAGATAAAGTTTGTCGCTCTTGACGAAGTCCAGCAATCGACCAGGAGTGGCAACAACAATATCCACGGGTTTCTTATTCAGCGCTCGCTCCTGCTTGGCGTAATCTTCTCCACCCACCAGTGTAACCGTATGAAGATCGCAACAAGAGGTAAGTAACTCGGCGTCACTGGCAATTTGAATCGCCAGCTCCCGGGTCGGTGCTACTACCAGCGCTCTCGGCTCCGCCAGAAAAGACTCCTCCAGCGGATTGCTTAATAGATCATTAATTATGGTGATAAGAAAAGCTGCAGTTTTGCCTGTGCCGGTTTGCGCACGCCCGGTCACATCATGGCCTGCGAGTGTATGCACGAGACTCTGAGCCTGGATGGGCGTGCAGTACTCAAAACCCATTTTTGCGATGGCATCGCTTAGCGGTTTCTGTAACTCGAAGCGATCAAAAGGAATGCGTTCTTGCTCTTTAGCGCTGTTACTCGGTTCAGCCGACATGTAGTTTGATTAAACCTGTGTTTAGAAAGGCGCCCGCATAATAACGGGATGACTGCCCGACTTCAATTCAATTCATCGTTGATTCAATCAGGAAGAGCAGGCGGCGCAAGCGGGATCACGCGGTAATTTCATCTCGCGCCATTGCATATGAGTGGCATCAAGCAGCAATAGGCGGCCACTCAGTGGCTGCCCGATGCCTGCAATCAACTTGATGGCTTCCATAGCCTGCACAGACCCAATGATGCCCACCAAAGGCGCGATAACCCCGTTGGTAGCGCAGCTTGTGTCATCATTGTCACCTTCCTGATACAAACATTGATAACAAGGACTATCTGGAATGCGAGGATCAAAAACGGCGACCTGACCCTCCATACGAATGGCTGCCCCCGATACCAGTGGTTTTTTGGCGGCGACGCAGGCCCGATTTACAGCAAAACGGGTGGTGAAGTTATCGCAGCCATCGACAACCACATCAACTCCGGCCACGATATCTGCCAGATTGTCCCCTGTCAGGCGTTGTTCCAGACACTCGACCTGCACATCTGGGTTCAAGCGCTTCAGGGTCTGCATGGCGGAGCTTACTTTGGGTTTACCGATATCGGCCTGACTATGAGCGATCTGCCGCTGCAGATTGGTTAATTCAACTTTGTCGTCATCGGCGATAACGAGTTGCCCGACACCGGCCGCAGCAAGGTACATGGCCACGGGGCTGCCCAGGCCACCCATGCCGATGATCAGCACGCGCGCATCAATCAGCTTCTGCTGCCCCGCCACATCCATCTCGGGTAACATGATTTGCCTGCTATAACGTAGTAATTGATCGTCTCGCATATCCGTATTCTACCCGCCCCAGCGCCCGATAGTTATCCTGCCATGACCACCCAGGTCATTATGCGTTGTAATCTCCGAATATCCCTCCGCCTTCAGCAACTCATGCACCTGGCTTTGTTGGTCAAAGCCATGTTCCAAAAGGAGCCATGAATCACTTTTAAGACAAGATCTGGACTGTTCGACAATTTCGGCCAAATCAGCCATTCCGTTATTGCTCGCTACCAGCGCACCAGATGGCTCAAATCGCAGATCCCCCTGATCCAGGTGCGGATCGCCCTCAGCTACATAAGGTGGATTGCTGACTATCATGTCGAAGCTGTCATCTGTCAGGCCTTCACACCAGGCTGTCTGGCGTATCTGTATATTCTTAACCTTGAGTTCCTCTGCATTAGCCCGCGCTACCTTTAGTGCTGCTTCACTAATATCTGTGGCGGTAACATGCCAATGATTTGAAGCCCTGGCCAAAGCTAATGCAATCGCCCCACTACCGGTACCCAAATCAGCGATATGTACCTCTTCCGCCTCCCTGCCTTGCAATAGTTTCAGCGCGCACTCTACCAGCAGTTCAGTTTCCGGGCGTGGAATCAAAACTGCTGGCGAAACACTGAGTTCGAAATCCCAGAATGCCCGCTTTCCTGTCAAATAGGCAACTGGCTCTCCGTCCAAACGACGCCGCAATAATCGCTGGTAGGCTTCCGCCTGAATTTCAGTCAGAGCTCGTTCTGGCCATGCATGCAGCGTCGTGCGGGTGGTGTCCAGGGTTGCAGCAAGCAGCAGTTCCGCATCGAGTCGCCAGCTCTCGCTGACTTCTTGCAGGCTTTGCGCCTGGTCCAGTGCAGAGGCGATGGTTAGCACCATGCCTGACCTAGTCCTCGCCGGCCAGTCCGGCAAGCAAGTCAGCCTGATACTCATTAATCAGCGGCTGTACAATATCTTCCAGTTTGCCAGCCATGATTTCAGCCAGGTTATAAAGAGTGAGCTTGATGCGATGATCGGTAACGCGACCCTGCGGATAATTATAGGTACGGATTTTTTCCGAACGATCGCCGCTACCCACCAGTTTGCGACGTGCATCAGACTCTTCCTGCTGTTGCGCTGACTGGGCCTGGTCCAGCAATTTTGCCTGCAGCAAGGACATGGCACGCGCCCGGTTCTTGTGCTGCGAGCGCTCATCCTGACACTCCACCACCAGACCAGTTGGCAAGTGCGTGATACGAATAGCAGAATCAGTCTTGTTCACATGCTGGCCGCCTGCACCGCTGGCTCGAAAGGTATCGATGCGTAGGTCTGCCTTGTTGATATCGATCTGATCGACCTCATCCAGTTCCGGCATGATCGCGACTGTACAGGCTGATGTATGAATACGACCCTGCGTTTCTGTTTCGGGCACGCGCTGTACCCGGTGAGCGCCTGACTCGAATTTCAGCTTTTCAAACACATTGCGCCCTTCAATACGCACGATGATTTCCTTGAAACCACCATGCTCACCAGGACGTTCGGTAATGGTTTCCATTTTCCATTTTTGCAGCTCGCAGTATCTTGCATACATGCGATATAAATCGCCGGAGAAAATTGCCGCCTCATCGCCACCGGTACCGGCGCGAATTTCCAGAAACACATTGCAGCTATCCTTTTCGTCCTTGGGCAGTAACAATTTTTGCAGAGTCAGCTCTAGCGATTGCAACAACTCCGAACTCTTGTTGATCTCGTCTTCAGCCATTGCGCGCATCTCTGGATCAGCATCCTTCTGCATTTCCTGCGCTTCCAGCAGATCACTGGACGCCTGCAGAAATTCGTCGTAATGCTTTACCAACTCTTCCAGTTCGGCATATTCCTTGGATAATTCACGAAACTTGTCCTGGTTGGCGATGACTTCAGCATCACTCAACAGTGCCTCGACCTCGCCGAAACGGTCCTTCAGGGAATCCAGCTTTTCCTTGATACTGTCCTTCATATTTTCCTGTCCGCCATGCGGATCAATTCTCTTCGCCGTTTAAATCCTGATCCAGTTCATACAATTCCTGGGTCAGGCGCAATATTTCATCACGGCCCTCGGCTGTGGCCTGTTTGAGCTGCACGCTGGGGCTATGCAGTAATTTTTTTGTCAGTGAGCGCGCCAGATTTTCCAATGCAGCTTTGGGCGACTCGCCTTTTTCCAACGCCTTCACTGCGCGTTGCAGCTCGGCTGCGCGGATCTGGTCAGCCTTGCGACGGAAAGCCGTCAATGTCGCCACTGCATTGAGCGAGCGCACATGGCGCAGATACTCTTCCACCCCGCGATCAATAATAGTCTGGGCCTGGGCGGCAGCATCTGCGCGGCTCTTGACGCTGTCTTCAATCACTTCGCTGATATCGTCTACGCTATATAAATAGGCATCATCCAGTTCTGCCACTTCGGGCTCGATGTCTCTTGGTACTGCAAGGTCAATCAGCAACATGGGTTTGTGTTTGCGTTGCTTGAGCGCCTTCTCCACTGCACCCTTACCCAACAAAGGCAACTGGCGGTTGGTTGCAGAGATAACAATATCTGCTGCCATCAGATGCAACGGTATCTCCGACAGCAATACGCCCTTTGCGTTGATGCGCTTCGCGACTTCCATCGCATTGCCCAGCGTACGATTGGCAACCACAAAATCTTTCACGCCCTTGTCTGTCAAGTGTCTGGCTACCAGTTCGACGGTACGACCGGCACCAATCAACATGACATTGAGCTCATCCATTCGAGAGAACAGGCGCTGCGCCAGTGTCGCGGCTGCGTAAGCCACTGAAACCGGATTTTGGCCGATCGCAGTGTCAGTCCTTACTTCTTTGGCAATACTAAAGGCTGCCTGGAAAGCGCGACCCAGACCGGGGCCAACCACGTTGAGATCCTGGGATACGGCAAAAGCCGATTTAATCTGACCGAGGATCTGCGGCTCACCCATGATCATGGAGTCCAGCCCGCAAGCCACTTTCATCAGGTGCCTCACAACGTCCTCATCTGCGAATGAGTAGCTGCAGGACTTCAACTCATCAGCCTCCAGGGCATGAAAACCCGCCATCCAGTCCACTAATTGCAGTTGTCGATCCAGAAGCGCGCGGTTTTCAGCTAATTGCGTGGCGGGTGGCTCTATCTGTCCTGCCGCGGATTCGGCATCGGCGAAATTAAGATAGATTTCGGTGCGATTACAGGTCGAAACGATCACTGCCTCGTCGATACCCGGTGTTTCATTGAGTTGATTCAAGGCAGAGGCGACGGTCTCCGGCGGAAAGGCAACCTTTTCCCGAAGGGCGATATTAGCCGTCGTATGATTAATTCCTACCAGAACCAGCGCCATGAATTTCCTGCAAGCCCCATAAACAAAAAGCCCGTTATGGTACTAAAAATCCCCTGCCGTTCCCATTAGAGACTGATTTTGCACGGGTTTCGGATTCTGCCGCCCGTGAATTGCATTTTGCTGCCATTCCGGTCTACTCCAGCATGACAGGCCCTGGCGGAGTCCTTCTCGCATGATGGAGGCAATACAACCTGCTACAATGCTGCCGCAGAGCCCATGGGCTCTCCTGTAGTGATTCCGGTAACTTTATGCAAAAGCTTTCGAATACATTTACATTGCCTCTGGCTTTTATTCTGCTCCTGCTTGGCGCATGCCAGGTTGTGGATACGTCCGCACCGGAAACAGCAGCGTCACCTGACCCGATCGCAGCAACTACCCCGGAGCCACAGCCAGAGGTTGAGGTTGAAATTGAATACGGCTCATTCACAGAAGAGCAGCTCTATCAGGCGATAATTTCTGAAATCGGTGCACAGCGCGGCGATATGGTCGAAGCCGGTGAAAATTACTTCGATCTCGCTTTCGACACGCGCGACCTCGCAATCATCCAGCGCGCCGTACAATTTGCCTCATACAATGAAGATACTAACGCTATGCTGCAGTTAGGACTGTTGTGGGCAGAGGTTTCACCAGACGATCCACAACCACACCTGATGCTGAGTTTTTCATTCCTGGAAAGTGGCCGCTTCGACCAGGCCCTATCCCATATGTCAGACGTTATTGAACTGGGTGGAGACATGGATTTTTCCGCACTGTCTTCGCGCACCGGTCGACTGGATCGCAATGCCCGGGCTGCACTGATTAACAATATGCGCACGCTGGTAGAGCGCTATCCGGCCAATACGTCCATGCAGATAGCACTTGCCCAGTTATTGGCGCAGAACAGCCAGTTCCCTGCCGCGCTGGAAGTACTTGAATCAATTCGGGACCAGGATGCCTTTACAGCAGGACTGGTCCTGCTGGAAGCACAGCTCTACCAGAGCATGGATGAGCCCGACACAGCAATGCGCGTCATGCGTGATGGCGTGCGGGAATTTCCGGCCGACGATGGCCTGAGACGCAATTACGCAGGCATGTTAATTCAGGATGAAGATTACGCTGCAGCACAGGCGCAATTCGCTATCCTCATGGAAGGCGACCCCCAGGATTGGGAGACTTACTATTCGATGGGGCTGCTCGCACTGGAAATGGAAGACTATAAACAGGCCATCGAGATTTTCTCGCGCCTTGTTAACGTGGACCAACGGGTCGATGAGAGTCAGTACTACATTGCCTATGCCCATGAACAAACCGGCGACTTGGGACGCGCAATAGAAAGCTATCGCCAGGTGCGTGTAGGCACTGAAAATTTTCTCGCCGCCCAACAGCAAGCCACACGCCTGTCTATTTCTCTGGGCGAGTTGGCTGATGCCCACGAATGGCTCAACCGCTTGTCTCGCGGCCAGCCACGACTGGAAATTCTTTTTACTACCATCGAATCCTCTTTATTGATCCAGAATGACTACGGTGATGAAGCCAAGGCGCTGCTGGATCGCGCACTCAACAAATACCCCAATGAGACTGACCTGCTCTTCGCGCGCGTGCTCTACTACGACTCAATTTCGGACCGGGCAGGATCCGAGCGTGACCTGCGTCAGATCATTACCATGCAACCGGACGACTCCCGCGCCCTGAATCATCTTGGCTATATGCTCGCCGACCAGACCGAGCGGTATGAAGAAGCGCTTGACCTGATCGAGCGAGCTATTGCAGTTTCACCCGATGACCCTGCCATTATCGACAGCCTGGGCTGGGCCCAATATAAGCTCGGCAACTACGAAGACGCACTTCGCAATCTGCGCCGCGCCTTCGCTTCGTTTCCTGACCATGAAGTTGCCTCCCATATAGGCGAAGTGTTGTGGATGATGGGGCGCGAAGAAGAAGCCGTTCAGGTTTGGGAAAACGCACTGGAAACACGGCCCGACAGCGAGCTCATCAAGGCCGTGATGGACCGGTTTCTGAACGACTGACGAGGCAAGTCTTGTTTCCTTATATTAGGGCAGCATCCATTCCCTATCACCAGCTTCTGCCGGGCTTGCTATGTGTAGCCCTCGGCGCCTGCACATCCATCGCCCCGCCCGCTGAAGAAAACAGCAGCTGGACAAGCCAGCGCCTGGCCCTGCAGGAACTGGATTCCTGGCAACTGCGCGGCCGCGTCAATGTGCGCTACGAAAATGAATCCCATACTCCACGCATCCAGTGGGCGCAGGAAAGCAGCGAGTATCACATTCAGCTCTGGGGCACTTTTGGTGCCGGACGCACAACGGTGATCGGTCGCCCCGGTTATGTAACGCTGGAACAGGACAACGAAATTCTCACAGCCAGCAGTCCGGAACAATTGATGCTGGACAACCTCGGTTATGATTTACCGGTCTCCCAACTGGAAAGCTGGATCAAGGGTTTACCAGTAAGCGGTAGCGAAGCCAATCTCAGTTTTAACGAACTGAACCAACTAACAGGCATAGAGCAGGAAGGCTGGACTATCAGTTTCAGTGACCTTCGCCAGTATGGCGACGTCAATCTGCCCCGCCGGGTTGATCTGCAGCGTGCCGAGCGCGATATACAGCTCCGCTTCGTCGGATTGTCCTGGACCCTCGAGGGCGACGACGGCTAGACATTTATGTTCACTCTCAAGGCACCTGCCAAACTCAACCTGTTCCTGCACATCACCGGGCGTCGGGATGACGGCTATCACAACCTGCAAACCCTGTTTCAACTGCTGGATTACGGCGACGATCTGGAATTTCGCTCAGCTAACGCGGGAGATCTGGGTTTGCACATAGAGGGAGCGTCACAGCCTCCGCCCATGGCTGGTAATCTCATTACCCGCGCTGCGCAATTATTGCGCAGTCACACAGGTGCCACAGACGGCGCAGATATCACGTTGCACAAACGGCTGCCTATGGGAGCAGGTCTGGGCGGCGGCAGTGCCAACGCAGCCATGACCTTGCTGGGCCTGAATGCACTGTGGCGAACAGGTCTGCCAGAGGATGAACTGGCTGAACTGGGGCTCGCACTTGGCGCCGATGTGCCGTTATTCGTTCGCGGTCATTCAGCCTGGGCCGAAGGCGTGGGCGATAAGCTGCAACCAGTAGCAATTGCCCCTGCCTGGTATCTCGTCATCACGCCGGATTGCGTGGTCTCCACGGCTGAGATTTTTTCTCATCAACAATTGACACGACACTCCCCAGCCATCAAAATGGCCGACTTTCTGGCGGGCCGGGGTCAGAATGACTGTGAAAAAGTCACGAGATTACTGTATCCCCAGGTCGAAAACGCGCTGCAATGGCTTGATCAGCGCGCACCTGCAAGGATGACAGGAACCGGAGGCAGTGTATTCGCCGTGTTCCCTGATCGCTTCGAGGCCGAGCGAATACTTGCAACCTTGCCCAATGAATGGCGTGGTTTTGTGGCCCGGGGAATAGACAAACTGGAACACGATTTCCAGCAGGCTTAAAATAGTACAACACGAGGCAGAGTGCCCACCTGAGCAAGAGCCAGACTAGCACCAAATAACAAAAAGAAAAGACAAACGATTTTTTGGGGTGTCGCCAAGTGGTAAGGCACAAGGTTTTGATCCTTGCATGCGTTGGTTCGAATCCAGCCACCCCAGCCAATTTACATACTGAACATTAGCCCAAAGGGATATAAACGTGGCCAACAATCTGATGGTCTTTACCGGGAACGCAAACCCGGTTCTGGCGGACAATATCGCGAAGAATATCGGGGTTCCGCTGGGTTATGCGAGCATCAGCAAGTTCAGTGATGGCGAAATCTCGGTAGAGTTAAATGAAAATGTCCGCGGCAAGGACGTATTCGTGATTCAACCGACTTGTGCGCCGACCAACGATAGCATCATGGAATTGCTGTTGATGGCAGATGCACTTCACCGTGCCTCGGCCAACCGGATTACTGCAGTAATCCCCTATTTTGGTTATGCACGGCAGGATCGCCGTGTACGATCAGCCCGGGTTGCGATCAGCGCCAAGGTTGTAGCCGACATGATCAGCGCCGTAGGTGTTAATCGTGTATTAACTGTTGATCTGCATGCCGAGCAAATCCAGGGTTTCTTCAGCATCCCGGTGGACAACGTTTATGGTTCGCCTGTGCTGACTGACGATATTGAACGGCAGAAATATGACAATCTGCTCGTAGTGTCACCCGACATCGGTGGTGTGGTACGGGCAAGAGCGGTGGCCAAGCAGCTTAATGTAGACCTGGCGATTATCGATAAACGACGCCCGTCTGCCAACGAAGCACAGGTAATGCATATTATCGGTGACGTTGCGGACCGCACCTGTCTCATCGTGGATGACATGGTGGATACTGCCGGCACGCTGTGTAAAGCAGCAGATGCCCTGAAAGAACATGGCGCCAACAAAGTCGTTGCCTACTGTACCCACCCGGTACTGTCTGGTCCCGCCATTGAGAATATTGAAGGATCGCAACTGGATACCCTGGTGGTAACCGACACGATCCCGCTGAACGAAGCAGCACAGAACTGCAAGCATATCCGGCAACTGTCGATGGCCAAGCTACTGGCCGAATCGATCCGTCGGGTCAGCAACGAAGAATCCATTAGCGCGATGTTCGATAACACCTAATCGGTTCGAACACGCGCGGATAAGCCGGGTCAGGAGTTTCATAAGAACGCCTGACCCATTTTTTTCACTCTGCTATCAGTCGGTCGCAAACTGAAAGCAGTGACATACCCAGCAGACTGGAGTTGTGCGATAGGAAGGTGGATTGCAAGGCGCCCTGCAGCGCAAACCGAGACATACCAGTTTGGTAGGCGAGGTTTAAGCGAGGACGCAACGCAGCAAGCTGCCTTCATAGTGCGCAACCATCCGCTGGATCGGAGATTAATATGTCAAATGACTTTGAATTGAATTGTGAAGTAAGGACGGACAAGGGGAAAGGTGCGAGCCGCCGCCTGCGCCGTCTGAACAACCAGATACCCGCCATTTTGTATGGCGGCGACGAAGATCCGCAATCCCTGACCATCAACCATGATGAGATATTGCACGCCACTGATAACGAGGCGTTCTTTTCACACATCATCACGTTGAACATTGGCAAGGACAAGCAGCAGGCAGTAATCAAGGCCCTGCAACGCCACCCCGCGAAGCCATTCATCATGCATGCGGATTTTCAACGTGTGCAAGCCAACGTGGCGATTACCGTTAACGTGCCTATCCACTTCCTTAACGAAGAGAAGTGCAAAGGCGTACGTCTGGAAGGCGGAGTCATCTCCAGGACACTGAACGAAATCGAAGTGTCTTGTCTGCCAGGCAACTTACCTGAGTACATTGAGGTAGATCTGCTTGAACTGGGTATTGGCGATGCCATTCACCTGTCGGAAGTGACTCTGCCCGAAGGTGTAACCAGTGTTGCGCTTTCCCATGGCGAAGAGCAGGACCTGACTGTAGTTACCGTCATGGCGCCGATGGCAGAAGAGCCGGAAGAAGACGAAGTGGAAGCTGCTGCTGAAGGTGAAGAGGCTGCTGACGGCGATGATGCTGATAGTGATGCTGAAGAGAAACCTGAGGGCGACGGAGATTAATCTGTCTGCTTAAGCAGCCATGTCCGCTCAATCCTTGAAACTTGTTGTGGGCCTGGGAAATCCAGGCCCGGAACATGACTCCAACCGGCACAACGCCGGCGTCATCTTTCTCCACCATCTGGCCCGGCACTACAACGGCACGCTGCGTGGTGAGTCCAAATTTTTTGGTGAATTTGGTTCAGTGCAAATTGGCGGTCAGGACATCAAGCTGCTATTCCCTACTACGTTTATGAACCACAGCGGCAAGTCTGTCGCTGCAGTCTGCAATTTCTTCAAAATTGAACCGAGCGAAATGCTGGTCGCTTATGACGAGATTGATTTCGAGGTCGGGGTAACACGCTTCAAGGCCGGTGGTGGTCATGGTGGCCACAACGGCATTCGCGACATTATCAATGCGCTGGGCGGTAAAAATGATTTCTATCGTTTGCGCATTGGCGTGGGTCATCCGGGACACAAGTCCATGGTGGCCAACTATGTGTTGAGCAATCCTTCGCGATCGGAAGCCGATGTCATTATGGGTGATATCGAACATGCCATTCACGTTATGCCCCAGGCAGTAGCTGGTGAATGGGAAGAAGCCATGAAACGGCTTCATACGCCACAGTAACAGGACTCCAAACATGGCAGTAAAATGCGGTATTGTCGGCCTACCCAATGTCGGCAAATCAACTTTATTCAATGCGCTCACAAAGGCCGGTATTGCAGCGGAAAATTTTCCGTTTTGCACCATTGAGCCCAACTCCGGCATCGTTTCGATTCCCGATACACGTCTGGACAAGCTGGCAGAAATTGTTAAACCCCAGAAGGTGATCCCCACTACTGTGGAATTTACCGATATCGCCGGACTTGTTGCTGGCGCCTCCAAGGGTGAAGGGCTGGGCAATCAATTTCTGGCCAATATTCGCGAAACTGACGCCATTGCCCACGTGGTGCGCTGTTTTGAAGACAGCAATGTTACCCACGTATCAGACAAGATCGACCCCGCTGCTGACATCGAAACCATCAACACCGAACTGGCCTTGGCGGATCTGGAAAGCGTGGATAAATTCCTCGACAAGGTATCTCGCGTCGCCAAGAGCGGTGATAAAGATGCCCTGGTGCAGATGAAACTACTGGAGAAGGTGAAGGCTCACCTTGATGAAGCCAAGCCGGTACGCACCTTGGAGCTGAGCAAAGAAGAACGGGCAAATCTGTATAACCTGCACCTGCTAACTATCAAGCCAGTCATGTATATCGCCAACGTGGACGAAGAAGGCTTTGAAAACAACCCACATCTTGATGTAGTAAAAGAAATTGCCGCCACAGAAAAAGCCGAACTGGTGGCGATCTGCAACAAGCTGGAAGCCGAGATTGCCGAACTGGAAGATGAGGAAAAACTGGAATTCCTGCAGGACCTCGGCATGGAAGAGCCAGGATTGGACCGCGTGATTCGTGCCGGCTATCAATTACTGGGCCTGCAAACCTACTTCACGGCAGGCGAGAAAGAAGTGCGCGCCTGGACGGTTAAGGTCGGAGCAACAGCTCCACAAGCGGCAGGGGTTATCCATACGGATTTTGAAAAAGGCTTTATCAGGGCAGAAATTGTGGCTTATAACGACTTTGTTGCTCACAATGGCGAAAACGGTGCCAAGGAAGCCGGGAAGTGGCGGTTGGAAGGCAAGGAATATATTGTTCAGGATGGCGATGTCATCCATTTCAGATTTAACGTTTAGCAGCAAATTTCCGGGAGCATCCATTGGCAGTCCAATTCGAAATGCGAGACAGCGGTGGTATTACTCTCATCACCCTGAAGCAGAATATCAACCTGGATGAAGCCAAGGAGATGTTCCAGGCGGTGGCAGCCAACAAGCCAGGCAAGCTGAGGCTGTATGACATGTCCGCCGGGTTTCATCCCACGATTTCAGAAGTGCAGGACATGGTGAGCTTTGGCTCCAAGTTGATCGATCAGCCCGGCTCTCGCGTTGCGATCGTCTCGGAAGACCTGGTGACCTTCGGCATGGCGCGTGTCTACGATGCCTTCCGCACCAAGGAACACACCAATTTCGGCGTGTTCAAGACCCTGGAGGATGGCCTCAGGTGGCTGAAGGCCGAGGAACCGTCTGAGTCTGGAGAGACTTGACAATTCCGGGCAAAATGCACAGAATTCGCGTCCTTTCGGGGCTCAAGAGACGAATTCCAGGCAGATTATAAGGGATTCGAGGATGTATCTCGGAAGCCGCGAATAGAAAACTCATAGCGATTTTGAAACTATCGAAATTTCGTTATGAGGGTTTTGAGGGTGCGTTAGGTGGAAATTTTATTTGGGATTTTAGGCGCAGGTGTATACTGAATACATCGAGCATAAAATCCCAAATAAAATTTTCAGATGACGTGCCATCGGAAGCCGCAATGGAAATTTTGGCTATGTAGCTCAGCTGGTTAGAGCACAGCATTCATAATGCTGGGGTCGGTGGTTCAAGTCCACCCATAGCTACCATACACCTAACCCGTACTGTTAATTCAGTGCGGGTTTTTTATTGCGCTCCGACAGGGTCGGCGGTTTGGCCCAAGGCCACCTGGCAAGTCCACCCATAGCTACCATACACCTAACCCGTACTGTTAATTCAGTGCGGGTTTTTTATTGCGCTCCGACAGGGTCGGCGGTTTGGCCCATGGCCACCTGGCAAGTCCACCCATAGCTACCATACACCTAACCCGTACTGTTAATTCAGTGCGAGTTTTTTATTGCGCTCCGACAGGGTCGGCGGTTTGGCCCAAGGCCACCTGGCAAGTCCACCCATAGCTACCATACATCAAACCCGCATTGGAAACAGTGCGGGTTTTTTATTGCAGCCCGACAGGGTCGGCGGGATAGAAAACCGGTGCGAACTAGCATCACGGTGTGTAAACGATCAAGCTTTACCTTTAACTGGCATCGATCCCATAGCTACCATACACCTAACCCGTACTGTTAATTCAGTGCGGGTTTTTTATTGCCCGCCGAAATATCGACCGGTCTTTAATTCTAGAAAGTCCCACGCACCTTAAAAGAGAAGTTGCGCCCTGTCCTGGCACAGTTCTGCTCAATTTCCCTGTATGGGCTGGCTGCAACATAACCTTCATAGCGATAGCGAATACCACAGTTCTCGAAGTCGGCGAGATTGCGCCCTTCCAGGCGGTAAGTGAGCCCACCAAAGCCGACCATTTCAACAAATGCTGTCAGGATGTCCGGCACGACAAAGTCAGCCTCGTTATCGATATCGAAACTACGGCGGCCGTCTTTCAGCCGCGGCGCCCACGTGACGCCATAGCTCAGATTGTAGTCAGTGATGTCATGGCGATAGCTGAAGCGAAAGCTCCCACGGTCGAAGGGTGGAAAGCCATGCTCTCTTGGCACCAGCGGGTCATCGTCGAATTCTGATTCCTGCACCTGGGCATAGCCGGTGAACAATGCCGATGGCAGGCCAAGAAAGCCGAGACGGATACTGGCGTTAACGATCAGACCATAGGCCTGGGCCTGCCCAATGTTGCCATTGGTAGAAACCAGGTTAGTGGGGCTGGGCGATATATCGATCTTGCCAATCTTGTTGTCATATTCGTAGTGAAAATAACGGGCATTAATAGCACCACCGTCATTGGGCAGGCGGTAATCAAGGCCGACTTCAAGACGCCAACTCTCTTCCGGCTCCAATTCCGGGTTGCCGGCGACAGTATCCTGGTCATCGTCTCGTTCATTGATATTCCGGGAGAAGTCAGAAAAGCTGAGCTGCGAGACCACGTTCTCCAATGAGGTACGCGCCTGCAACGAGCTGTTAATGTTAAAGCGCAAATCAAACTTCGGCTTCAGGTAGTCAAAGTCACGCTCGTTGGCAATATCCCCTTGCTGGGAAATTTCAGACCACTCCCCTACCAGTGAGCTTTCCAGCGACAGGCGCGAGTTAATCTGCCAATTGTGAATCAGAAACGGTTCGTAGCGAATCTCTTCCACAGTGGAATTGGCATTGGGAAGAGGTACTGGCGTAAGGCCACCAAACGCATTATTGCCGGGAATGAACGGCGGCGTGGCAATCAGCAAGTTTGAATCCTGGGTAGTCTCTGCCACTTCGATGCCAAACTCGACCCCCTGGCTACTGCTCAGAGAATGGATATAGGACGAACGCACAATGCGTTCGCGGTAGCGGCTGTACGTGTCAAGAAACAGCGATTGACGCTCCTCATCTCCTATAAAGTCAGTAATAAAGCGTTCACGCAATGTGTCATTAACGTCTTCATTGACAATGAATAGTGCCTTGAAACGATCGCCATTGGCAAAACCATGCTCATAGTCACCACCGATTTCCCAATTGTCGCTCTGGGCCGGTATCGCTTCTCTTTCCGTGTAAAGTCGTTCAGTTGGGCCATTAAAATCGAAAAACAAACGATCGACCTTGGTATCCGGTTCGCTTTCCGCATAAAGCAGATTTAGCGCAAAGCGATCCTGGGAGCTGGGGATATAAGTCAGGTTGGCATTGAGCGAATACTCAGTAGACTCCGAAGTACGTTCCCAGTCGATATTTTCATTGGGAGAGAAGTCACCGTTCAGGCTGGTCTCGAAGTTCGTGCTTTTATTGTAGTTATTGCTGACTTCTCCGCTCAACAAATAGCTCCAGGCGCCACTCTGGCCACTAAAGGCCAGAGAGCCACCGGGCATGGATTTACCATTCTCGTGATAATCCATAAACGCTTCGGCGGATAAGTTCGACTGACTTTCCGATTCATACAAAACAATATTGACGAGTTGCCCAGTGTTCTGCACATCAAGGTCACTGGACGTACCACGAATGATCTCGATGTAATTCACCTGATCAGCAGAAATTCGCTCTAGCTGGGCATCAGTTTCATTGGCCTTTCCTGCCAGGCGCTTGCCGTCAATCAGGATAGAAGAATCAGCACCCAGTCCGCGATCACCGTCTCGGGCCAGGGTTGTGCCCTGCCGGATCAGCTCAATACCAGGAACGCGGTCGAGCATGTCATTGACGGTAATGGGCGCAAACTCGGCGAAATAGGCAGCCGGGAACGTGACATTATTATTAGTATTGTTGACTTCCTGCCCCACGGCGAACATTGCGGGCAATAGAGCCACCAGACAAACAGCTATCTGAAGCGTGCACTTTACATTTTCCATGAGACTGCCTTTTGGAGTAAAATAGCAAATCTTAGAGTGAGCACTTCAAGTAAGTCAACGCGCTGACACAATTCGTTATAAATGGCCTGAATATATGCCCGACATACTGCATTTCGATAAAGGCGAAGCGCTGGAGAAAATGATGGCCGTATTCTGGCAGCGCGGCTTCAAAGCCACCACAACCAGGCAACTGGCGAATTCCGCTGGACTTTCCGAAAGCTCGTTATTCAATACCTTTGGTAATAAGCAGGCGATCTACGAGCGCACACTTGATCTTTATACTGGCGGTCATGCGCACTTGCTGAAAAAAATGCAACAAGGAGACTCTCCACTGGCGAGCTTGCGTGCATACTGGGAAACCATTGCAGGTTTTGCTGCAGACAAGTCGCGCACCAACGGCTGCATGATTACCAACGCCGCAATTATGGATGCAGAGAATTCCGAAATTGCCGATTTCGTCAAACGCTCTTTCCGGCGCCAGGAGAATGCCTTCAAAAAGACGCTGGACAAAGCCGTAGACAGAGGTGAGCTTAAGAAAGGCACTGACACCCGCGCACTGGCAAAATTCCTTTTGCACAGCACCCAAGGCATACGCGTCATGTCTCGTCTTAGTCCTGATACGAAGACTATGAAAAATATCGTCGATGGAGTAATGAGCGCGGTAGAGAAGCACAAGATTTAATAATTAAGGCCAGTCCCAGAGATTGGATCTTTCTAATGAGAAATCCAATCGCTGCGGTCCAATCCTGGAATGTATTTAGCTACATCACCAAATTAAACGCCACACTAATCCTCTGCCCATCCACATGATTGGAAGGCACGCTGTGCCGCAAGTAGCTTGGAAATATGACCATCTGTCCGGCACTGACGTTCTGCGTGATCGTGAGCATGTTCAGATCATTAGCTTCCTTCTTGGGCGGTTGCAGCATAAGGTCTGCCATGGGCGAATGGAATATAATGCCAGGCGCACCCTCTGGAACCTGCACGTAGTACACGCCACTCAAAATACAGTTTGAATGATTGTGTATCTCCTGTGAATGTGACTTCCCACAAACATTAAGCCAGCAAGATACAATCTTTAACGGCGCGGCAAGCTTCATGGCATCTCCCAGCTTGTTAGCTTCGCTGAGAATGTGTGCTTTCAGTTGTTGGAAATCTGGATGGTCTTGCAGATTGTTGGCAGTCTGGATGGTGGTATACAGGTCACAACTCCACGAGGCCGGCACCCGGTTGGGTGTCGAGTGCATGATGTCTTCAGTTGCTCTGACCAATTGCTGGTTCAGCGGCCCTGCATCCTCAATCTCGCTCAATTGAATTGGAACAGGAAAAAACCGCCCGAGCAGATGTTTGTTCACTCCACTCATTTATTATTATATCCGTCGCCTTTGGGACGAATCATGAGTCTACTACCCCGGGATAAGAAATCAAAGGAGATTTAAAATCAGTGAAATCAGCGCATTTTGAATTTCAGCAAATCTGGCCCCAAGCAAAATCTCCTGTTGTAACTCAATCCCCAAGGCCCCTCCCCAACAGAAGTAAATATCTGTTATAAATACCTTGTCGCCGGTAAACTGAGGTAACCCCTGATGCACTCTATCCGCCTGATCTGCTTATTCGCCCTTTCATTCGCTTTGCCCACCAGCCTGTTCGCGCAGAATGAGTGGAAGATCATCCACGCAGGCACCCTCTTGTTTGACGCCCGCGAAGCACCCCTAACAGAACAAAGCATCATCGTCCGAAATAACCTGATCACTGAAGTCAGGGATGGCTATGTCTCGCCTGCAGACGTCAGCGGCGCGGCCGGCGCACGTGTGATCGATCTGACAGACCAATTTGTAATGGCGGGGCTCATCGATTCCCATACCCATATTCTCAGTCAGCAGGAGCCCAATCGACGCGAGCTTGCTGTTACCCGCTCCGATGAGTTCAGCGCGTTGCTGGGTGTGGAATATGGCATGCGCACACTGCGCTCCGGATTTACCACGATTCGCAATGTGGGCGGCAGGCGTAATGCGATCTTTGCCCTGCGCGATGCAATCAACCAGGGCATTGTCATGGGCCCGCGCATCAGAGCATCTGGCCAGGGCATAACACCCACTGGCGGGCACGGAGATGGCGGAGGGTTTCGTGATGATGTCTTCCCTGAACCTCACTCAGGTGTTTGCGACGGTATTGCCGAGTGTCGTAAAGCTGTGCGCACCCAGGTCAGGGCGGGAGCGGACCACATTAAGTATGTGGCAACCGGCGGCGTGCTCAGTATGACCGCAACAGGCACTGAACAACAGTTTACCGATGAAGAACAAATCGCCTTGATTGAAGCCGCCCATGCAATGGGCCGCAAAGTGGCCGCACATGCACATGGTAAAGCAGGCATGATGGCGGCCTTACGCGCCGGTGTGGATTCAATCGAACACGGCTCTTATCTGGACGAAGAAGTTGCTAACTTGTTTGTGGCAACCGGCGCCTACCTGGTGCCAACATTGATCGCCGGCCATACTGTTGAACGTATCGCCACTGAACGCCCGGATTTCTATACACCGGAAGTGCGACAAAAGGCTTTGGAAGTTGGCCCCATCATGCGTAACGCACTGCGTATAGCCCATGAGCGCGGGGTAAAGATTGCCTATGGCACCGATGCAGGTGTGAACGATCATGGCACCAATCCTTACGAAGCCGTGCTCATGTACAGGGCTGGCATGGATGAACGCTCAATACTGATTTCTGCTACCGTGAATGCCGCCGATCTGATCGGCATATCAGATATCACTGGCACGATCGAAGCTAACAAAGACGCGGACATCGTCGCTTACCGCGACAATCCGCTGGACAATATCGAAACGCTTCTACAACCGGCATTTGTGATGGCGCGCGGAAATGAGATCAATCTGGACGTGCCGCCAGTAGACATTTTTCCGTGGCCTGAGTTGTAGAAAACCTTATGCGCTAATTGCGCCCATTTTGGTGAATTTCACCAATAATTCTCTCGGGCTGAATATATTTTAAATATATTTCAATGTGTTAGTAGCTGGCACGCAGAATGCATAGTTCAGGCAGTAATCTTGTAGGAGCTGAACTATGCACAATTTCGATGAACAATCCCGCACTATGCCGATTTTGCTCAAGGTTGTGCTTCTTGGCTTTATTGGACTGTTTGTAATCATTGGCCTGATCGACCTGATACTGCCAATCATTCCAGGCATTTTGTTTCTGGCTCTGGCTGCCTGGTTGCTGACAAAAGTATCCAGCCGCTTCGCTTTCCACCTGAATCAAAATACCAGTTGGAATCGCATGAAGCGGTTTCTGCGTTCCAGCAGCTTTCTTTCGATAGGCCAACAGGTCAAGCTGACTTTGCTTGTTGCCGCGCGCTCGGTCGTGGATGGATTGAATAGATTGCTTGGTGGGCGTACTAAAACCTAATGCGAAAATGCAGACAGTGTATTAACACAAGAGTTCTCCAAGAGGACTAACTGAACCTTTATGGTGAAATCATCCCACCCCACTCACACTCAGTATCCTCGTTGAGTTCCTGGCTGTTGCGGGAATTGGCGCGACGGTTCGCTTCATGATCACCGGCGGTGAAAACGCAGGGTTTGAAGAATACCCCACCGCGACACTCGCGCATGTAGTCCCAAGCCTGGCGTATCTCATCCTTGCGCCACTGCAGTTTGTTAAACCAGTGGCAGCAATTACCCGAAATTCCACCGCTGGAGTGGAGCCCAGAGGGGCCGGAGAAAATCAAAGTTCTCTGACCCCTTTGATTCTTACATCTCAAGTTCGGCGCTGATGATTGATTTCAGCTGCTCGATTTCATTGTCTGTATTCTTGTAGAAACCCAACAACATGGAGCGCAAAGACTGAAGCTGTCCAAAAACGAGCTGCAGGGATGAATCAGTTCTGATCTGCTCTATATCTATGGGTATGGGAAGATCGGCCGGAACACTCACAGATATGTCACCATATGGACGCACCATTATTGAACCTTCCAAGTAGAGCCCATCCGGATAGTGGAAATTGTTAATAATGTAAGGGTAACAATAGGAAAAGCTATATTGCTCAAGAACATTTTCCGTCCTTTGTACACGGTAAATTGATACTTCGTACAGACTTGCTGTCCTCGTGCGGATATCAGCATTGCTGATTAGATCGAGCCCGATACTTTTTATAGATTCGTAGGCCGCGTTCTTTGGGTCAAAAACAGCAGTTACATTACATAGTCCAGCGAACCTCCCAAATACAATTGGGTCGATCTCGGCATCGGCGTTGGCGCCAAAGCTCGCTATAAGGTCTTCAGAATGACCCAATCTGACTGCGCCAACATTAATATCAGTTTCGAGATCGAGCTGTGTCTCAATCAGGTCGCTATACAACTCGGCAAGCAGATCTCTTTCCTGGCGTTGCCTTTCCCGGTCTGAATTCCAGTTTTCAAGAGCCAACGCCAGTGAAATACCGAGGAATATGAAGAGGAATTCAAACAGGCCTTTTGAGATAGCTGACATTATCTGTTCACGGTTAATCATGTGTTATTCCATAACTCCGAGTTCCCTAGTCATATTTCGCCCTTGTTAATGGGATCGGCGCTAGCCGAGTGCCTTATTGAACTGATTGCTAGGACGCCGCACGCTACGTTCCTGATGCGTTTTCCAGATTTACGAGGAGCGCTTCCAATTGTCCCTTGAAAATGGTCATGAAGCGAATCTGTTCCACCGCCAATCTTCGCGCGTTGATTAGTTTAGCAATGACGGCAGGACCCCGACCGAGCTCCGTAAGGAGTGATTCTTCGGATCCTTGCCCCTCAGGGGAGATTCCAATCGATGTTCACTAATACAGTATTCCTTGTGTCTGGGTCTTTAGATATGGAGTGTCCGCACCATGTATATACTTATAGTGCTTAATGCACCCAATGCTCCACAGAACGTGCGTAATATGCCAGCAGTTTCCGCTTATCCGGATTCAGGCGGTAGTTATCGCCTTCAACCAGCAACATCTCCCTCTCAACGAGCATCTGCAGGGTATTGGCAAGTGTACGCTGGCGCGGCTTCTCACCTAGCTTCATTGGCGCGCCATTTTTAATCATTCGTTCTATGGTCTCATTGCACTCACTGAATATCTCCAGCGACGTGAGAGAGTCAGCGCCAGTTTGGAGCATGACAGTAGCAATCACCGGCACTGGCAGTATAGGCACCACGTAACGTAACGCATCCATCAACTCATCTGCCAGAGTCTGCACCTTCTCTATGCGAGCCTCCTTGTCCAGATGATTGAATTCTATGCCGTGTTTCTGGCAATAATCCTTCATGGAAACCGGGATGCCAAAATTGACGCTGGCGTAGCCGTAACGCCGCCAACGCTTGCGGGAGCCAATGAATAGATTTAATCGCAGAAATCCAAATAACTTTGCAATATTCCCGCCAAAGCCTGCGCGTTTGGATCTGTCATCCCAGTCAAGCAGGTTCTGATCTTCCAGCACGCGGTCGTAGTTAATGCCCGCCGGAATGAACACCACATTACGATCTGATTTGTAATCATATTTACGCAGAATGTAATCAAGAAAGCCCAGTCTGGGTGGCGCCATCTTGCCATCGCGACTCAGGCCACCTTCCAGAAACACGGCCTGGCATACACCACTTTGGGTAGCCATGTTGACATACCGCTCCAACACCTTGCGATACAGTGGGTTCTGCGAACCGCGCCGCACGAAGAATGCGCCCATGGAACGAATCAACATCTCCAGTGGAAATATGCGCGCCCACTCCCCTACTGCATAGGACAGGGTAACGCGCTCGGCTGCCAGATAGCTGATCAGCACATAGTCCATATTACTGCGGTGGTTCATCACAAACACTACAGTGGATTCCGGGTCGATGACAGCCAGCGCTCGCGGTTTCGCTGCAGCAACACGAATGCGGTAGACAAAGCGCGCCACTTTCTTGGCCAGCCAGTAGAACATCTGGAAGTAGACATAAGCATTAAAGGAAGGAACGATTTCGCGGGCGTAACTTCTGACTCGTTGCTGCAAGACTTCCCGTGGAATATTTTCCTCCGCTGATTGCGCCTCGATCATGGCGATGATTTCCTGATCGAAAATCAAGCGGTCGATCAGTACCTGGCGCTTGGTGCTTTGCAGAGGGCGAATCTTGATTTGCAGCCCCGAATTGATCCTATCCACCGCCTTGTTCAGCCGGCGTCGCATAAACCAGCGCACGCTGGGAAACAGCACACTCATCACAACAGCATAAGTCGTGGCTGCAAGCAGCAACAGGAATATCCAAACGGGCAGGTCTACAGTCGAGGAGAACAAGCGGGCTCACTATTATTTATTGTTATTGCATAGCAGGTTACATGTATTGGCGAAGTTGTTGAAGAAATACATGGCATTGACCCGGCAACTTGCAGGGCCAAGCAAGCGCCCACACCCACAGAACAAGCGCTCTACACGGGCTTTCGTCGAGGCAGAATGAGCCTTGTCGCGCCTGGTCCGGTAAAGGTTCACCGGGTCTCGGGTCTTGTGTAACATGTGCGTTCGTTAAAGATACCCGCTTTCTAATGAGCAAACAGGAATAAAAATGATCAGAATTGCGCAATTTTTCCGCCTTACCTTGATTACCGCAGGCCTGCTCTTTGGCAGTCTTGCCGTCGCACAGCAATGGCCGGCCGAACCGCCAAGTGAGCCGCCGGCAGACTGGGGACCGGTTTCCGCCAATTTCGAGGAAATCCCTTATCCCTATCCGGTAAATTATCTCGAGTTGACCCGCTTCGGTCAGGACATGCTCATGGCCTATATGGATGTGGCGCCTACCGGCACGCCAAATGGCCAGACGGTGTTATGGCAACACGGCATGAACTTCTATTCCGAAGCCTACACACCGACTATCGAAGCATTATCAGCAGCGGGCTTCCGAGTACTCGCAGTGGATCGCATTGGCTACGGCAAATCCACCAAAGCCATCATTCCTTACGACTTCAATTTTGTCGCCGCTAATATGAAGGCATTGATTGACGAATTGGGCATTGAAGAAGTTGCCATCGTTGGTCACTCCATGGGAGGCATGGTGGTATCCCGTTACGCCATGGTCTATCCAGACACGGTGAGTCATGTAGTGATGGTGAACCAGATTGGCCTGACTGATCAGCGTCAGAGTCGCGGCTGGAATGATCCTTATGAAGCCGACAATTTTTCCCGCACAACTTACCGCGGCATCCTCGCAGGTCACCGTCGTTACTTTCCTGATAAGTGGCCTCCAGCACATCTGGAGTTCGTGCGTCGCCAATACGGTCAGACGCTGAGTGGTGACTGGCCTACCCTTTCCATGGTGCGCCGCCTGCAAGGACAGATGCTCTATATAGATCCCGTAGTCTATGACTGGCAGCACATCACAGTTAAAGGGCTGGTCATGGGCGGTGAGGAAGACGGTTTGATCGCTGACTTCCCCAGCTACGTACGCCATGTAGCAAGTGAGATGCAAAATGCGACTGTGTTGCTTTACCCTGGTATTGGTCACGCACCGCAGATTGAAATTCCAGATCGATTCCATGCCGACCTGATCCGCTTTCTACGCTCCGATCCGGATGCGCCTGCGAGCGAATGGGAATAAGAATCCTGCTTGGAAATCAAAAACCGGAAGGGTTAATCATCCTTCCGGTTTTTTCATTCTGAGACAGAGAAATCAGGGGCCAGGCCAGGCATTCCTGGTAGCCGCTTCCTGCCAACGCAACCGATTAGCATCATTCGCCGGCGGTTCTGAATCTCCAAAAATTGCTCTTATCCAGTGTCCATCAGTGGGGTTGGGAAACAGGATAAACCGATCCGCAAACTCATTTCGGTCTTCAGCCACCAGCGCAAGACGCTCATTTACGTCAGTTGTGTAATAGCGCCGTGAAAAGTCATTCAGATTATCGCCGAGCAATACCACGACATCATATCGCTCGCCAATTCCCTGCTGTACCGTCTCCTTGTTTGAAGTTTCGCGCAAGACTGTCAGATGCTCTTCGTCGACAGCCGGGAATCCAACGCTCAACAGATTCTGACGCGCCAACTCATATGTAGCCTCACCCTGATCGCGATTGGTGACATAGAAGATTTCAACTCCGTTTGCTGCGCAGAATTGCAGGAACTCCAATGCACCGGGGCTGGCGGTAAAACCATTTTCCGGCACCCATACATCCCAGATGGCATCGTCAAAAAAGTCGCGGCGTTCATTCACCAGATAACCCCAGTAGTCATTCGCCAGCAGCAGGGTTTCGTCCACATCACTGACGATAGCCAGAGGGCGATCGCCTGGAGTATGTGCGGCCAGCGCCTGCTCCACTCGCATCCTTGCAATGTTGAAGCCCTGATAATAAAGCGCCCGGTGTTCCGCGGCGGTCTGCTTCCAGGCTACGGCATAGGCCAGATTATTCTGGGTATCCGATGCTTCTGCTGCTTGAAGCTGCGGCGCGACAAGACACGCAAGCAAGAGATAAAAAGGGGTGAATTTAACCTCGAATCTGCCTACCATGATCATACCCGCATTGATTGAAAATAATTGCAAACCACAGGTTAGCAGATGCGGTGAGCTCAGTAAGCACCACATAAGAATAAATACCCCAGACGGAGAGTTCATATGGGCATCAATTACACTCGCGCTGCAATCACCGGCATCCTCTTATGCTTTATATCTTCCACAGGTATTGCCCAGTCATATCGCATCCTGCTCTCCAATGACGACGGTATAGAATCCTCGCTCCTGGCGGTGCTCAAGACTGAACTGGAGAAATTGCCTGATACAGAAGTGGTGGTGTCGGCACCAGCTGAGAATCAATCCGGCAGCAGCCACGGCTCGGGCATCAACCCTTTGCAAGTGGATCGTTATACAGTTGATGGAGAATTTTTTGGTTATGCAGTCCATGGCCGCCCGGCCGATGCCGTGAGGTTTGGCATCGTGGAACTCGGCAAGGACGAACCTTTTGATCTTGTGGTCAGTGGTATTAACCGTGGCGCCAATGTGGGCGATGTGTCGCACTTGTCGGGCACAGTCGGCGCGGCGATGGAAGGTATCTACCAGGGTATTCCGGCGCTGGCTGTATCAGAGGATACCCAGGGCGTGGATACTACTGTTTCTGCACGACTTGCTGCGCAAATTGTAGCGCGCTATCAAAGCGATGGCGCACCAGAAGGGATACTGCTCTCACTGAATATTCCACGCGGCGAATTGCGCGGCATTGCAATCCGGCCTATGGGAGATTCCTATCTGAAGACCGCAGCCTACAATGTGGAATCGCAGTCCGGTGACAGCACCACCTACTCAAGGGAACGCATCATTGTACGTTCTGACAATGCCGAGTCAGACACCTATGCTTATCAGCAAGGCTACGCCACAATTACACCCATCAAGTTTGACTGGACTGCAACGGAGTACATTGGCGAGGTCGAATCCTGGAATATCCAATTACCGGACTAGGCCGCGCCAACACGCGCTGAGCGCTCTGCTGCAATTTTCTGGAAGCCGCGGCTCATGAACCAGGCGCTCAGCGTGGAGATTACGGCGAAGCCAGACAACACCAGGAATACCTGGGACCAGCCCAGGTAATCCGACATGGCACCGGCGGTGAACGCCGCCAGCGCCCCACCGATATAACCCAATCCATCGATGACGCCCGTGCAGGAACCTGCACCCTTGGCACCGGCGATATCCAGTGTCAGGCAACCACTGCTCATGGAATATGGCCCGAGCAGGAAGAAGCCACTGCCGCCAAGGAAAAACAGGATCAGATTGTAGTTGGGTGACTCCGCTGCACTGAGCACCGAAATGGCCACCATACAAATCACCAGTATGGAGAGCATCATCCACATCATGCGGGCACGGTCGCCATTGCGCGCATGATGATCCGTATACCAGCCAATAAAAACTGTGCCCAGCACCCCCAGCATGGGGAAAATAGCTGACTGAAGAATAGCCGCACTGGCACCCAGACCGATATCGAACAGAAATTTAGGTGTCCAGAACAGGAATACAGATCGCAGTAGCGTGGTCAGGAAACTGAATACCAATAACTGGCGATAAATTGGCATAAGGAGCAAGGTGCGCAGGATGACGGAAACTGGCGGCTGTTCAGCATCCCCATAGTTGGCCAACTGCTCCTTGGATTTCGCGCTTTCTTTGACAATAGCGCCAGGAATCACATCTTTGGGGTGCCCGCGGGAAGCCAGGACCGACCACACAAAGATGGCAGTAAGCACCAGGGCCGGATACACAAAAAGCCCCTGCCAGGCCACACCAAAAGTAACCAGCAGGCCAGCGAACAAGGTGGCAGCAACGCCACCAAACTGAAAGTTCACACTGATCAGGCCCATTACGGTGCCATTGCGATCCCGCGGATACCAGTTACCGATGGTCTTGGTGAGACCGCCCCAACCCATGGAAAGGAAATATCGGCAAAAACACCAGACCACGATAAATGCAGTCAGACTGGCGGAAATTGAGAAAATCAGGTTCCAGAAAATGGCACCGGCCATGCCGATAAGGAAAATGCGCCGGCCACCGATGCGATCTGCCAATGGACCGTTGATAAACTTGCCGACCGCATAGGCAATTTCAGACAACGACGCGATCAGCCCCAGCTGGGTATTGGAATAACCAAACTCCTGCTCCAGAAGTGGAAATGCTGCCGAGAGGTTGCCGCGGCAAATGTAGTAACCCACATAGCCAACCAGCATTACCCAAAATGTAGAAATTCTCCAGCGCGCCAATCGGGCCGTGTCAGTCTCAGGCAGCGCTACCTTGCTTCCCCCTTGCTCGGTATAAAACATTACTTCAAACCTTTTGATGGACAATACAATGCAAAAACTCTGCGCAATAAAAAAGGTCGAAAGGTTTATCGAGAATCCTTCCGACCCCTTGCTTAAATACCCTGGCGATCAGGCTTTAATCGTCATCAATCTCCGGCCGTGATCCGTCACCGGGCAATCCCATTGACTCGAGTCTGCGCCATCCGGCAAGAATACCATGTAAACCATGATTTCCCTCATGGCAGGCATACTCAAAAACCGGATCCTGTATTTCCCTAAGAGGAAATCGCGCCGACCAACTGGCTTCCCAGGATCGCGGATCAGTCACCGTGAAATCATAATCCAGCGTACCATCATCCAGACGCGTAATGCGTTCCTCTATCTGCGCGTCAGTGGACAAACCCCGCGGATTGTCATCGTAGAAAAAATCCTGTGTGTGGATTACCAGGGTATCCCCATCCCAGCGCGCAATGGAATCACCATCCCAGCGTCGGATGTTGCGATCCTGGTGTTCATCAGCGAATGGAATGATGCGTGCACGGTGAATCATCTCGCTGAGAATCATCACATGATCCTCGGTCTGCACAATCTGGACATTGTTGTTATAGGAACCAGGCACCAACGGTGGCCCGGCGCCGTTGCTGCGTATGCAGCGGTCCTGCAAAGTACGACCTTCAGGACCTTCACTCAGGCGTCGATTCTCGGCACGAATACGTGCCCGCTCTCGACCCACGGTATTCAGCTCCGGCATGCGCCCATTGGGCGGATCGTAGATTAGTGAGGTACGGCGGCTCTCCACCGCTTCTTTGCCACGCTCATACCAGAACTCGTTATAAGAAATCACGCCCGGCGGGTAGCCTGCGCCACCCACTGAATCGATGATCAGATCGCGATTCTGACGGCGGTTTTCAAAGGCTTCCCATTCAGCGGCCTGCTCTTCTGTAAGCGTTTCAAAAGCAGCCAATTCTGGCGGTCGATTAAGTGGTGTGAGCGTTCGATAGGTATAGGTACCTTGTAAATCTGGATGCCCATATTCTGTACGTGGTATTTGGGACTCCTGGGCGGCCAGCACGATGGGCATATATGCCACAACACTTACTGCCAGAGATATCAGGGAATTGAGGGTTTTGCGTGGCATGGCCAGCCTCCTCTGACGGGTTTTTATTGTTATCCTTGACTGATAGAGGTTACGTTAATTTTATGATTTCTCAAGTGCTAATTACATGACGATTCAAAGCAAAACTGGGATCGGCCATGCACATCGAGCTTTTCGAGGATGGCAGACACCCGATTTTTGACTATTCCTTCCGCGTTATGTTCAGCAACCGGGAATTCCTTGTTGCTTTAACCATCATTCGCAGCACTTCCAGCTCTTTTTGTGACAGCTCTTCTGCCGACTGTCGGGAGCACTGTTTCGCCAAGCTTGGCTAGTCGTTACGCAAACTGGCAGCAATAGCAGTTCGATTTACACGCCGCCCGTTCAGATAAACCGCATTTATGCTGCGCGTATTGCGGATATCCTCGAGCGGGTTGGCGTCCAACACAATGAAGCTGGCTTTGCGGCCAGTTTCTATGACGCCCAAATCATCCTGTCCGAGACGACTAGCGGCGTTGCCGGTGGCAGCGACCAGCGCCTGCATCGGACTCATGCCCAGACGCACAAATATTTCCAGCTCCCTGTGTCCTGTATATCCAAACGGGTGATCAGGTAAAGCGCCAGCATCGGTACCGAGCACGATGTCGGCGCCAGCATCAAGCAGGTGCGACATGCTGATACGCAAGTCCTGCTCACTTTCGGTATTTATCGCAGGCGCCATGCTACGTTGCCCTGACACTTCACTCAGCCGCGCAGCCACATCCGCGGGCAATAGTGCCTGCAAAAAAACATCCCGCCCTATAGTTTCACGGCGCAATTCACCGAGCCCGAGATTTGGCACGACAAAGGCACCGGCTTCGGCCATGGCAGCCGCAATTTCCTCACCCAGTGCAGGACCGAGACGACCATGGAGAAATCCACTGACTCCCGCATCGAGCAGAGGCAGCATGTCTGCAGGATACTGCTGATGCACAAACACCTTGATGCCAAGGTCATTGGCTGCACCGGTTAACGCGCTATAGATACCTGCAGATAGTTTGTCCTGACTGCCGCCACGATCATCAACCCATATCTTGATGAAGGGAATGCCTTTGGCAGCAACCTCCTCAACCTGAAGAACTGCTTGCTGAGGCGAAGACAAGCCGCGCAGAATAGTCATGCCTTCGCGCTCGCTCACTACCGCAGTTTGTTCCAGAAATTGATTGTTAGGACCCTGCCCCGGCGGCCCCATGCCGGCAGCGAAAAGAAAGCGGGCGGAATCAACAAGCTCAGCATTTGAGTGTTGTTCGGCCTGTAATGCAAGAGCCAGGTCTTCAGGATCACTGCCAGCAGAAAACACTGCAGCAAAACCGTAGTATGCATATTGCCTTAAGTTGGCGATCAAATTTTCCCTGGAATAGTTATCAGCGCCCCAAGCTGATGTACTTTGATAGCCCAGGTGCGCATGAGCATCTATCATCGCTGGTATCAGGATTTTACCCGCCAGGTCCAATCTGCTGATATCCGGCGACAGGTCGAAGTCAGCGGCATCACCAACGGCCACAATGATATCGCTTTCGATCAACACATCTGCATTGAACTGAGCACCAAGACCATTAATTACCAGCGCATTCTCAAATAGAGTTTGTGATTGCGCTTGCAGCGGTTGCGCCATGAGAAGGGATGACAATGCCAGGAATAGAAGTTGAGCTTTGCAATTTTTCATAAGGCGCAGCATTAATTAATCAGGAATGAAACGAAACACCAGCATGCCGGCCAGCATGGAAACTACAAACAAGAGCAGATTGGTATCCAGGGTCGCCAATGCAGTTATAGCAGGGCCAGGGCAAAGCCCTACCAGCCCCCACCCCAGCCCAAAAAGCACAGCACCAGTAATCAAGCGCGTATCAATCTGTAACTTCTGTGGCAGAAAATATTCCCTGGCAAAGAAAGGCTGGCCACGCAAGCGCATGAGCTGAAATCCCGGCACCGTAACCAACAAGGCTCCACCCATAACAAAAATAAGGGCTGGATTCCATGCGCCAAATATATCCAGAAAAGCCAGTATAAGCGCCGGATTGGTCATTTCAGAAACCGCCAACCCGGTACCAAACAACATACCTAGTGCAAGCGCAATGACGGTATTGATAACTGCGTGTTGACTCATATTGCACCCGCCAAATTGCGCACGATCGCCACAGTCGCGATGGCAGTGAGCATGAAAATTAGCGTGGCAGAGATTGATCGCCAGGAAAAGCGGGCGATGCCACATACCCCATGACCGCTGGTACAACCACTTCCCAGTCTTGTACCAAAGCCAACCAAAAAGCCCCCTGTCACTATGGCCCATACTGGCGCGTCAAGCTGAAATGCCAGAGCTTCGCTGCTGAACAAGGGGTAAGCGAATCCGGCTATCACCAGACCCAGTACAAATGCCAATCGCCAGTGCAAGCCACCCTGCCGTGGACTCAAAACTCCGCCGAGTATGCCGCTTATGCCTGCTATACGACCATTGAGTAACAGCATGAGGGTAGCTGCCAACCCGATTAGCACACCCCCAACAAGGCTATTTGTAATATATTCCATTAAACCCTGGCCTACTTAAAAGAATTTACTGGTTAGAGTGCAAGCCGATCATATTGCCTTCGGTGTCCCGCATAATCGCAACAAAACCGAATTCACCGATAGACATTTTTTCCCGCTCAACCTTGCCGCCAAACTCGGCAGCGCGTCCGGCTTCAACCGCACAGTCCTCACAAGCGAAGTACACCATCGTGCCTGTGCCGCCCGGGCTCATACCTTCAGCTTTGATCAAGGAACCAGATACCGTGGAGCCATCGTCGCTCATGGGAAAAGTATACATTTCCACATCGACCATGAGCTGGATCAGCTCGACCTGGAATACACCTTCATAAAATGCCCTGGCGCGTTGAATGTCGTCTACATATATCTCAAACCAATCGAGTACATTTTTCATATGTATTTCTCTCCCTGCCTTTGCAACACCTGGAACAGAGTTACAACCCGAAATTCCGTGGTACTATCAGCACAATAATGACGCGTGAGTTGATCATGTTGCAAGCCCTGATAAGAACATGCACATCCACAACAGGCAAAATTCTGCACGCTGCCCTGTGTGTGCTCGCCTCATTCGCCTTATCGACTACCCATAGCCAATCAGACTTTATCGCGTTTGAGAGCGGCCCTGTGCGCCCGGTAGCACTATCACCCGATGGCGCCACACTTTTTGTTACCAATATTCCTGATAACCGGCTGGAACTGCTGGACATCTCCGGCACAATACCTCTCATTGTTGGCTCAGTGCCCGTCGGGCTGGAACCGGTTGCTGTCGCGGTACTGGACGAGCACACGGTGTTTGTCGCCAATCATTTGTCCGACAGTGTGAGTGTCATCAGACTAACTCCAGTACCTCATGTAAAGCAGACGCTGTTGGTTGGAGATGAACCTCGTGATCTGGTCATTGCCGATCCCGACCTCGATGGCCCATTGCATCCAAGATTGTTTGTCACTACTGCGCACAGAGGCCAACACCGCGATCATGAAAGTCTTGACGGCATTGAAGGAACTGGGGACCCACAACTGACCGAAGCTTCCATTCCACGGGCCGATGTCTGGGTCTTTGACACCGGCAACCTCGGCTCCAACACGCTTGGCGGGGAGCCACTCAAGATAGTCGAGCTGTTTTCTGATACACCACGCGCACTGGCAGTGAGTAATAACCAAAGCACAGTGTATGCTGCGGCACATTTCTCCGGCAACCAGTCCACGGTGGTACACAGCAGCGCCGTGTGTAATGGATTTACCCTCGCCAATTCCTGCCAAATCGATGGCATTGAAACTCCTGGTGGCATACCCAACGGGCTCGCACCGGGAGGCAATCCAGGCCCCAACACCAATATCGAAGGTATCGCCGCACCAGAAGTGGCTTTAATTGTTAAATGGAATGCAACCGCGGGACAGTTTCAGGATGAACTGGGCCGCAACTGGAACAATGCGATCCGCTTTCGCCTGCCTGACAAAGATGTGTTTGCCATCGATACCTTGTCACTGGAAGAAAATGCAGTGCATACAGGCGTTGGCACTACTCTGTTCAACATGGCTGTCCATCCGACAAACGGCGGCCTTTATATTTCCAACACGGAAGCCATCAATGAAGTACGTTTTGAAGGCCCGGGCGAATACGGTGGCAGTACAGTGCAGGGGCACCTGGCTGAAACGCGCCTGACCGTCATACCAAATCCTGATAGCAGCGCCAGCACAGTACTAGCGCGCCACCTCAATAAGCACATCGACTATTCGCAGCTACCAGCGCCCGCCGCAGTGCGTGAGGCGAGCCTTTCGACGCCCCTGCAATTAGTGTTTAGCCCGGATGGTACAACAATTTATCTGGCCGCCTATGGCTCAGACGCTATTGCGGTATTGCCTGCCGATCGCATTGCCGATGACTCATTTACCCCTGTAGCCTCAAACAAGATTCCGGTCTCAGGCGGAGGACCAGCCGGCATTGCGATAGATACTGCAGGTGAAAAACTCTATGTCTACACGCGGTTTGATAATGGTGTAAGTGTCATAGATACGGAATCGAGACAAGAACTGTCACACATGAATTTGTTTAATCCAGAGCCCGACTCCATAGTAAATGGCCGCCCCTTCCTCTATAACGCCGAATTTACTTCAAGCAATGGAGAAGCATCATGTGCCAGTTGTCACATTTTCGGCGATACAGATCATCTGGCATGGGATCTCGGCAATCCGGATGACCATGTAAAACTCGATCCCATCCCTACTTTGCTAGGTATTTTTGCCGGCAATTCTTCGAACGGCGGAGCCGGTGTTGAGGAATTCCACCCCATGAAAGGCCCGATGACCACGCAAACACTACGCGGGCTCGAAAACTCCGGGGCCATGCACTGGCGAGGTGATCGCTCAAATGGCATATTGGGAATAGATGCCGTTGATGAGGATCTTTCCTTTCGCAATTTCATCGAGGCTTTTTCCGGCCTGCTGGGCCGGGAAGAAAATATCCCGGAAGATGATATGCAGGCCTTTGCAGATTTTCAGTTGCAGGTTTTCCTGCCTCCTAATCCTGTGCGAGCACTGGATAACAGCCTGACCGATGCCGAGCAACGCGGCGCCAACTTTTTCGACGGACCACGCCTATCAGATGGGATTACTGTCAATACCACTTCACCCAACTTGCTGCTGCGAACCGGGTTTACCTGTGAAGGCTGCCATGAACATGACCCCGCCCAGGGCTTTTTTGGTACCGGCACCAATCAAAGCTTCGAGGGCGGTGGACAGATCGTCAAGATTCCACATTTCCGCAACCTGTATACCAAGATTGGTATGTTTGGTATGCCGCGCACGCCTGGAATCACAGGGACAGATAACAGTTTCATGGGCGATCAGATACGCGGCTTTGGTTTTACTCACGCCGGAACAACGGACACTCTGCTGCGATTTTTTAACCTTAGCCTGTTTCAAGCAGGAGGCACCAGCTCTCAAGTAGGCTTCACCAGCTCGCAACAACATGCAGACATGGAGCGCTTTATGCTGGCCTTCGACACTGACCTGGCTCCCGTGGTGGGTCAGCAAGTCACGTATACGAATAACAACGAAGCCGAGAGCCAGGAGCGTGTGCAACTCCTGTTGGCTCGAGCAGAGAGTTCGTTTGTGTCCAAGAGCCTGGGAGGGCAAACGGTGGAGACCGATGTAATTGCCCACAGCACTGTTGATGGTATCCCCAGGAGTTGGGCTTACATGGGTAACGACGAGTTTTTATCTGATCTGAATGAGACTTATTCTCTGGACGAGCTGCAATGCCTGGCTCACACAGATAACCCGGTAACCTTCAGCGCTGTACCACCAGGCACGGCTACTCGCATGGCGCTCGATCGTAATAGAGATGGCGTGTTCAACGGTGTTGAATCAGGAGCACTTGACCTGGTTCGTTCTACAACAACGCCAGTTTTCCTGGATGATCCTGAACGGCTGTCATTCTGCCAGACGCTCAAAGTCGCTCGCACTGCTACTAATGCCCGCTTTGATTGTGATAGTGGAATGCTGGAATTCCCTGTGACGGTAGATGGAGCAATCAATTACAGCATTACCATGCAATTAATAAGCGAGTCGCCCATTCAGTTCGAACTCATTGATGCAGTTGCGGGTAGCGCTGCGGCAGACAATATGGCGACATTCTCCGCTCAAGACGGGCTGCGATTTCCAATGATTCATCTGAGTTGCAGCAACGTCGTTCCTGATTTGCAGTTCAATCTTGTTCAGGAACAACCAGTAATTTTCCAATTCGCCACGCCTTGATCTGGCACATATGGCGATCTCAATATATGCCCTGTTTTGGTGCGCAGATTCGCCTCACTTTGCAATGTAGTATCTCCATCGAAATCCAGGCGATTACGATGCACCATTATCAGACCTATTTAGCCCGATTTTTTCCCAGTATTTTCATAAAGTTGGAGTATAAATAGAGCAACCAGAACAGATACCTGTCAGAAGCTCACATTTCTGGCGCAATTCTTGAATCTGACCCCATTAACCTGAACCAAAACGTGGCAAGTATGAATGTACTGATCTTTACGGATCTAGACGGCAGCCTTATGGAGCATGAATCCTATTCAATCGAATCGGCTCGCCCCGCCCTGGACGCGCTGGCGGCGCGTGATATTCCGGTGATATTGAACACCAGCAAAACGCGCGCCGAGATAATCCGGCTTCAGGAAGAGCAGGACTGGTTCATGCCCTTCGTTTGCGAGAATGGTGCCGCCCTCTATACGAACGAAAACTTTGGCGAACTGGCTGCAGAGTTTGGTGCTCCAATCCATGAATGGCTTGGTTCAGTACATGCACTGCGTGAGGAGCAAAATTTCAATTTCTCCGGATTCAGTGATTGGTCGGCAAGTGATGTCATGGCCCGTACCGGACTGAATCAACAGCAGGCAGAATTGGCGCTAACGAGGGAATACAGCGAACCTATTGAGTGGCGCGACACCAGTTCTGCCATGCGAAATTTTAGCGAGGAATTGGCAGGAATAGGTTTACGCTTACTCGAAGGTGGGCGCTTCTTCAGTATTCAGGGTGAATACGACAAGAGCAATGCCATGCACTGGATGCGCGAAACCAGCGAAGGGGGTGATGTTCCGATCACCATTGCATTGGGAGATAGTCCCAACGATGCTGGTATGCTGGAGAGCGCGGATATTGCTGTGATAATCAAATCAGGCAAATCTGATCAAATCGAACTACAGTCTCCGCAACGAGTGATTCAATCAAGCCGACCGGGACCGGCAGGATGGCATGATGCGATTATGGAAATACTCGAGTTGCTGGATGCCGAACAACTATTTCAATCCTAGGGGAAACCAATGGGTGACTTTCATCAGAACGGTATAATCACGACGCTGCATAATCTGGGACAACGCCCTGTAACCGAACTCGAAGATGATCTGATTGGATTCAGCAAACAACGCCCCCTCGGACTCGTGTTACCGTCTCTGTTTTCAGAACTGGAAGGCCCCGCACTCAAAGGCATTATTGAAGAACTTGCGCAGGTACCTTATCTCAGTGAAATAGTGATCGGCCTCGATAGGGCGGATGAATCCCAATATCGGCACGCCATCAACTATTTTTCAGAGCTGCCGCAACGTCACCGGATTTTGTGGAATGACGGGCCACGCCTGATGGCGGTCGACAAACAGCTGAAAGAGCTCGGCCTCGCCCCTACCCAACTCGGTAAAGGCAGGAACGTCTGGTATTGCTATGGCTATACGCTCGCTTCCGGCAAAGCCAAGGCAGTTGCCCTGCATGACTGCGATATTCTGACTTACAAGCGCAGCCTGCTGGCGCGCCTGATCTATCCGGTTGCCAATCCCAACTTCTCCTATGCATTCTGCAAGGGTTACTATTCAAGAGTTGCCGGCAACCGCATTGGCGGTCGCGTGATGCGGCTATTTGTGACCCCACTAATTCGTACTCTTAAAAAGGTCTGCGGGCACAGTGAATTCCTCGACTACATGGACAGCTTTCGTTATCCGCTGGCAGGCGAGTTTTCTATCCGATCTGATGTCATCAATGATTTGCGCATCCCCAGCGACTGGGGACTGGAAGTTGGCGTGTTGTCTGAAATGAAACGAAACTACGCCAATAACAGGTTGTGCCAGGTGGATATTGCGGATATTTATGATCACAAGCATCAGGAATTGTCTGCAGATGATCGTGATAAAGGATTGTCTAAAATGACCGTCGATATTGCCAAGGCCACGTTTCGCAAACTGGCAACGAATGGTGAAGTCTTTTCCACAGAGAAGTACCGTACTATCAAGGCAACCTACTATCGCATCGCCCTCGACTTCGTCGACACCTATCACAATGATGCTATCATCAATGGCCTTAGCTACGACCGCCATATTGAAGAGGAATCGGTGGAACTGTTTGCCAGCAATATCATGGTCGCCGGTGAACACTTTCTGGAAAAACCTATGGACAAACCTTTCATTCCCAGTTGGAACCGGGTCATCAGTGCCATCCCGGACATCCTCGATCAATTGCAAGAAGCGGTGGAGCTGGATTTTGAGGAGTTCAGCAACGCAGGCTAACTATGGAGGATCAGAAAAAGGAGCTTATACGCCGGCTAGGCGAGCATTTGTGCATCCTTTATCCCGACCAGGACAAGGACGAACTGGCAGCGAGGATGGTCTCTACCATGGGGCTGGATCTGCAGATTCAGCAGCCAGTACCACACCATAGCAACTGGGACGAACAAGACTGTATCCTGATCACGTATGGCAATACCATTCTCGATGAATCCTGCAAACCATTACATTGCTTACATGGTTTTTTGAATCGGCATCTGGCCGAAATTATCTCTTCAGTACATATTCTGCCTTTCTTTCCATTCAGTTCAGACGATGGCTTTGCGGTGATGGATTATCTTGCCGTAAATCCCACGCTGGGTGAATGGGAAGATGTAGAGGCCATCGCCCGGGATTACAAGCTGATGGCCGATCTGGTGCTCAATCATATGTCCAGTCGCAGTCGCTGGTTTGAGAACTTCAAGAAGCGGGTCGACCCCGGAAAGGATTATTTCTTCGAGTCCGACCCGGATGCAGATTTCAGTGCTGTCGTGCGCCCGCGCAACTCTCCGCTCCTCACATCTTACGATACCGCAGATGGTGAACGGCATGTCTGGTGTACGTTCAGCGCTGATCAGGTTGACCTCAACTTCAAGAACCCTGAAGTCCTGCTGGAATTCGTCAATATATGCCGCAGTTATCTTGAACACGGTGTGCGGGTATTTCGCATGGACGCCGTGGCTTTTCTCTGGAAAGACTTAGGCACGTCCTGTGTCCACGCCCAGCAAACCCATGAAATTATCAAGTTACTACGCACGCTGATCGAGCACCACACCCCGGAAGCCGTAATCATCTGTGAGTGTAATGTCCCAAATCGGGAAAATCTGACTTATCTGGGCAATGCCAACGAAGCCCACGTGATCTATAATTTTTCCCTGCCACCACTGCTGCTGCATACATTGCTGAGTGGGGACTGTCGCCACCTTAAAACCTGGATGATGAGTATGCCGCCTGCGCAACTGGGCACTGCGTACCTCAATTTCATTGCCTCACATGATGGTATTGGCCTGCGCCCTTTGGATGGCCTGCTAGACAATAACGAGCGCGACCTGTTGATCGATACTGTCAAGTCATTTGGTGGCAAGGTGACGATGCGTAAGGCACGCGAAGGATACGATAAACCTTATGAGTTGAACGTGGCGTTGTTTGATGCGCTTAAAGGAACAATGGCGGAAGGTGAGGATGAATTGGGTTGCGATCGATTCATATGTGCGCATGCAATTATGCTGGCTCTGGAAGGCATTCCTGCGATCTATATTCAGAGCCTTTTTGCTTCAAGGAACGATTATGCCCGAGTCGAACATACTGGTCGCAACCGTTCCATCAATCGCCATATTTGGCAAGTGACCGATCTCGCAACGCAATTGGCGAACACTGACACCGACACCAGCAAGGTATTTCACGAGCTGCGCCGCCTAGTCATTATTCGCCGTCAGCAACCAGCTTTTCATCCTAATGCCACGCAGTTCACTCTGCACCTGGGCAAACCCGTATTTGCCTTCTGGCGCCAAAGTATCAACCGCAACCAAAGTATTTTCTGTCTTAGTAACATCAGCAAGAGTAGCCAGACCATTAACTTATCAGACATAAACCTGATTTCCACCGACCCCTGGTATGACCTGATTAGCGGAGAAAGCTACGATGACATCGGCAGAAAACTGAAACTAAAGCCTTACCAAACCGTGTGGATTACCAATTTCAGGCCGCAGCCCTGATAGAGCAGCACCGGCCCGGCAAATGCTAGGCGCTTTCGGCCCCGGAGATTTCCTCAGCCCGCATATTACAGGCAGCGACATCAGGCAAATACACCATATACTTGATCAGCATGGCACCGCGGATATCTGACTTTTCCAACATGCTGGTTTCATCATAGATATAAAATAAGCGCGACGTGGTATCGACCAACTCAGGATCCATCGCAACTGCACATCGATGCAGACCGAGGTTTCTTGGCACACGCCGCTCTGCACCTGGGCGGAACATGAATACTTCCAGGGAATCTTCGAAATACACGAGCTCGACGCGGCCATCGCCATTGAGGTCCTGGGCACACATGTCATAGATCAGATAATTGTCGCAATAGAGCGCATTGACTGGCCGCTTACCGTCGTAAGTGTACTGGCAGCCAACAAGAACCAGGGATAAAAACACCCAGGATACCCGCCTTGCCAGATAACTTGATCTCAATACAAACATGCTATTTCCAGATCGCAGTGCGAATTCACGACAACAAAATCTACCTCAATATTTTTTACCATCTTGCGACAATGGTGCAACCAAAACACTTTTGCGCGCCTTATGTTCACCAGACGGCGCGAATTTTACCAGAAACTGCGTAGCTATTTCTGTGACGCACTGAAAATTGCGAGTTCACAACCAGCGTGGTCCAAATTCCAGCCACAGAGGCAAACTCGCAAAGGTCAGCAAGGTCTCCAGTGTGATGATATTGGCCATCAGGCTTACGTTACCGCCAAGCTGGCGCGCCAGTATATATGCCGAAGGCGGTGCCGGGAGACAAGTCAGTATCAATAATATCAAAGCCAGCGAGGTTGGCACTTCGAACAAAAAGCAACATACCAATACCAACATTGGGAAAATGCCCAGCTTGGTCAGTGTCGCCACCAATAGTTGCAAGGTTTGCGGGCCCATACTGACAAACCGAATGCCTGCACCCACTGTTAACAATCCCAGCGGTAATGCCGGCTGACTGAGAATGATCAGCGTTTCCTGCAGGATTCGGTGCGGCTCCCAGGAAACCACGGAAAGCACCAAACCGAGCACGCATGCAATCACCAGCGGATTCGACAACACAGCGCGTGACACATCGAGCATGCGATCAAAACCACTGTTGGCATTGGAATGCAGCGCGATCACACATAGCACGTTTACGGCTGGAATATAGATTGCCAGTGCCAGAGCTGCCTGCACCAATCCACGCTCACCATAAAGAGCCTCGATTACTGCCAGACCGATATAGGTGTTCAATCGAATGCTGCCCTGGTAAATTGAGCTGAAAGTACTCCCGTCGGCCGCCAGGATTCTGCGGAACAACACGAGCAGGACCGTCACAATGAACAGCGCCAGGCCCAATACTCGCGCAATATCAAAGGCTGCAACACCGAGCACATCGGCGCTACTCAGGCGCGTGACCAGCAATGCGGGAAAAAACAGATAGTAGGTAAGCTTTTCCAGGTCACGCCACATGGATTCCGAGGAAATAGGCGAACGGCTCAGGATAAAGCCAAGAATAATTAGTAAAAAAACTGGTACTAGGGCGTCGTTAAGCATGAAATGTTTTTTATATAGGCTTGTGGCTTACCCGTATTTTGCTGGCATGATAATCTTCGTCGTCCGCACTGACCAAAGCTTGAACTGTCACAATTAACATCGCCTGACCTATGGACTGAGAACCACATGGAATTCACCGCCATCATCCTGTTCGCCATCGTCACATGTGTGACACCCGGCCCGAATAACACCATGATCATGGCTTCCGGCCTCAATTACGGAATGCGGCGCAGCATGCCACATTATTTCGGTATCTGCCTCGGATTTCCTGCCATGGTGCTGGCCGTGGGCATGGGAATCGCAGGTTTGTTTGAAACTTACCCTTTCCTGCATATCGCACTGAAGCTCATCGGCGCGCTATATCTGAGCTATCTGGCCTGGCGCATCGCGACTGCTCCGGTTGGCAAACTGCAGCGCGGGGAAGGCAAACCTTTTACCTTTATTCAGGCTGCCGCTTTTCAATGGGTAAATCCGAAAGCCTGGGTGCTGGCAGTGGGGGCTACCGTGACATATACCATCATTGGCGACAGCTATTTTTTACAGGTCATCCTTATCGCGCTTATCTTTTTGGTGTTTGGTGCGCCCTGTATCATGTTGTGGCTATGGTTCGGCGCCTCATTACAATCCATATTGCAAAAACCCGCCTATGTCAGAATCTTTAATGTGAGTATGGCAATCCTGCTTATGGCTTCGCTAATACCCGTGCTGGCGGAACTTTACGGAGAATTGGCGGCTTCCACGACCGCGCCATTGGCTTCACATTATCAGGCTATTGACCTATATTCGTAGATCAATATTCCGGAGCACCTATGGTCGAGCAAGAGGCCCAACAAAAACCTCATGTCAGCGCCAGACTGCGTCTGCTCGTTACCAGCTTCGGCGCATTCCTTGTCGGGCTTGTAGTTTCAGCTTTAGTATTCACATGGCAGGATGAGAGTCGCGCCGCTAACAACTATCGTTCGGGATTTGACGATGGCTTCATTGCTGCGCGCAATGCATCCGCAGGGGTACATCGCGAGCAAAGTACAATCTCACTGTTGGCAGCAGACACGCTCACCGAAAGTCTCGAAGTAGAATTGAAGTCTATAAGCGCACAAACCAACGCCATAGAATTCATTTACGGAGAAATTGGCCGCGAACGTTTCCGGGTTCCGGCATTAAATGTCGGAGATGCAGTAGCAAGGGAACTCGGCAACACACTCTACATCATCAAAAACCTGTCAGTGGCAGCAAACCTGCAACGCGCCACTCTGGAAGTAATTCGAATCAGACTCTAGGTGAGGAACTCAAGACTATGCAATTTCTGGTCGTGGCATATGATGGAACGGATGAAGGCGCACTCGAACGTCGGCTGGCAGTGCGTGAAGCACACCTGGCTGGAGCAGAAAAACTCAAGGCAGCGGGAAATCTTATTGCAGGTGGTGCGTTGTTAAATGATGCAGGCGATATGATTGGCTCAACTTTGTATGCAGAGTTTGCCACACGCGATGAACTCGATGCCTGGCTACAACAAGATCCTTATGTTACCGGTGGCGTTTGGCAAGATATCGAGATCACGCCGATACGCCTGGCAATAAAATAGCAGGTTACTGGCCTGGCTCGCGGTGTTCCAGTCTTAAACCCACAGCACCACCTTGCTGGAATCCCTCCCAGTATGTGTGTTCAGCATCCCGCACACCCTGGCTTTCTGAAAAAACCCCATCGGCACCATTTTCAATCAGATCCAGATAAACCTTTTTGCTTTCATCATTTTTCAGATGGAGGTCAAAGTAGGCTGTCATGAAATGATCCATGATGTTGTTCATGCGTACCGTATCCCAAACAGGGTCGGTATAGTGCCCTGCTCCGGTTTGATCTTCGGCATTGAGAATTTCCATCGGTAAAGGGTAAGGTGCACCGGCATTGTGCCCGGCGTTAATAAAGGTCAGTAAATAGCGCTCGCTGTTGATGGCATTTTCAAATATGGCGCGAACACCGTTTTCGTAACCTGCTACTGTGTCGACACTGCCTGCCAGATAAAATGTTGGCACTTCGATACCAGCCAGATCCTCGGGCCGCCAGAAGCCTGCATTCATGCCCCAGGGTGCAACTGCAAATCCGGCCAGGATACGATCATCCAATCCGTCGCGATAATCCGGGTTGCCGGTTGCATGCTCATGCAGCAATTCATTGGGCGGCGCCATGAATGATGGCACTATCTCGTCGCTGTACCCACCACCAAGATTATTGACCAGGCCATATCCACCCATGGAGTAGCCTACGACGCCTGTTCTGTCGGCATCCAGCAATTGGTAAGCAAAACTTGCAGAATCCTCGGCCAGACCAGCCATACTGTCCAGAATAAAACGTTGATCCAGAGGGCGGTTATATAGTGTGCTCGTGAAAGCCTGTTGATCGTCATAGGTGCTTTCTGCGTGATCTATGGAGGCCACGACATAGCCCTTGCTGGCAAGATTCTCTCCCAGGTGACTGAGCAAGTATCGATTGCCTGGATAGCCATGGGAAATTATTACCAGTGGATAAGGCGCACCGCTGCCATCCACATTGGCTTCCCGCACTGCTCTGCCACTGAGGGTTGCAGTGATAGCTGGATTGCGCGTAATCGCCGAGTAAGTGCCTGCAGGCACGCTGCTACCTATATCTGCCGGATACCATATCTCAACTGTGAGAGACCTGTCGTAAAGCGCTGCCTCCCCACCTCTTGGGGTGTTGAGAATATCGATGCGATCACTGTCAGTAAACTGCACAGTACGCACACCAATATCATAGTCGCCAAATGCTGCCAGGTCTGGCGCGTCTGGCCTGACAATGTCAATGCGGTTTTCCTGTGCAGCAGTAAATGCATGGGTCAGAAACAGAATGGCAATCAATAAAATGCGCGGCATTTTCCCCTCCAGTAGTTCGCGGCCGGATAGCTCCGGCACATCACCAAAGATTACGGGAATCAGCGCTGGTAAGCCAGCGCCCTTTCCTCAGCGGAATCCGAATGCCCTGTAAAATCATGCAGGATCAAATACAGGCTTGGCACAAGAAACAGTGTGATCGCTGTGGCGAACAACACGCCCCAGGCGAGAGATATTGCCATGGGGATAATAAAAAACGTTGCCGGATTGGCGGTTGCCATCAATGGAACCAGCCCGATGAAGGTAGTCGCCGATGTCAGAATGATAGGGCGGAAACGCATCATGCCAGCGCGCGAGACTGCATCCACCATTCCCATACCCTCACTACGCAAGCGGTTGATAGTCACCACCAGCACGAGGCTGGCATTCACTACCACACCGCTAAGCGCGATGATGCCCAGGAGCGAGAAAAATACCAGGTCTGCACCCATGATGAAGTGGCCACATATTGCACCGATGGCACCAAATGGAATCACACTCATGATAATCAGCGGCTGTGTATAGGATTTCAGCGGAATGGCCAATAAGGCAAAAATCACCATCATGGCCAGTGGAAAGGTTGAAAACAGATCAGACAATGAACGCAGTTGTTGCTCACCTTCTCCGCCAACCACTATCTCAACATCAAGATCATTGGCCCAGGCCTGACGATACTTGGCAAGAATTTCGCCACGAATTTCTTCCGGCTTGACCACTGTGCGGTCGATGTCTGCCCGCACCGTAATTACCCTACGGCCATCTTCTCTGCGGATCGTTGAGTAGCTATTGCCCAGCGTATAACTCGCAACACTGAGGAAGGGCACTTCGGCCCCTCCAGGTGTGCGAATCAACAAATCTTCCAGATTTCCCAGCGAACGCCTCTCCTCTTCCGGGTAGCGCACCATAACGCGCACATCATCCATGCCGCGTTGAATACGCTGCGCCTCCGAACCATAGAACGCCTGACGCACCTGTGTCGCCACATCATTAAGGGTCAACCCCAGTAGTTTGCCGCGCTCGCGAATTTGTATTTGCACTTCCTGCTTGCCGGCGCGAAACGAATCAGAAATATCGAATACACCAGGGTAACGACTCAATTCAGTTGCCAGTTGTGACGAAGCAATCTTGAGATTGTCCTCATCGCGCCCCTCAAGCCTAAAATTAATGGCATCACCGGCTGAAAACGAATCCGATACAAAGGTCAGTTCCAGGGCATCTGCAATAGTGCCCACACGATCTCGCCACCGATCACGAATTACTGCCGAGCTAAGCTGCCCACGATCGTAGAAAGGATTCAGATACATGACGACTTCGGCGATTTCGCTGCTGCCGGCACCGCCACCACCACCGCCGCCAGGACTACCCGGCCCGCCCCTGGCAGCACGCGAGCCAACTACTGTCAAAATACTATCCACTGCAGGAGCGATTTCTTCAGACATTTCACCTGCGGCGACCGCTTCCTCGCGCTCTCGTTCCAATTCATTGCGAATTTCAATAGCGGCTGCTTCTATCTGCTGCACTGCGTCTTCAGTAATATAACCCGGTACACCGGGTGGCATCTGCACGGAGGCATATATCACATCGCCTTCAACTGCAGGCATGAACTGGAATATCACGCGCCCGCTCATTAACAAGGCAAAAGTAACAATGATGACACCTGTTGCAGTGGCCCAGGCCGCGTAGCGATACTTCAATACCTTTCGCAACGCCCTGCGATAACCATGCTCGGCAAAGTGCTCCATGCCGTCAGCAATCTTGCCCTGAAAAGCCTGCCAATGCGTAACAAGTGCAGTACCTTCCAGCCAGTAACCCGAGGTTTTGCGGTGGGCAATATGCCCGGGCAAAATAAGTTGTGATTCGATCAGGCTCGCGATCAAACAAAACACAACCACCGCACCGATCGCATTAAAGAACGCACCCATCTGACCATCCAGTAACAAGATGGGCAGGAATGCCGCAATGGTGGTGAACACGCCGAAGATAACCGGCACCGATACTTCCATGGTGCCTTCGATAGCAGCCTGTTCCGGACCCAAGCCCTTTTTCTCATAAGCGTGTATTCGCTCACCCACTACGATGGCATCGTCAACGATGATGCCCAACACGAGAATAAAGCCCATAACAGTGAGAGAAGAAATCGTCAGGCCCACACTGGGGAATAAACTCAGCGCGCCAGCAATTGCGATCGGTATACCAGCGGCAACCCAAATGGCCAGTTTGAAGCGCAGGAACAGAGCGAGGATGATCAACACCAGAACAAGACCTGTATAGGCATTCTGGGCGACAGTACCAATTCGCTCCTGTGTGGCCACTGCCGAATCGGTAATGACACGCAGACGCATGCCAGCAGGCAATCCAACCTCAGCGTTGGCCATCCATTGCCTGACCTGTTGTGCTGACCGCACAATATCTTCATCACCGACACGCAAGATGTCGATGATTGCGGCATTGGTACCATCCAGTCGGGCATCAAGATAGCCTTCCTGGAATGCATCACGCACAGTCGCGATTTCACCCAGGGTTAACTGTGTGCCATCAGGAAACGATTGCACAACAATGTCCTGATATTCGTTACCCAGATACACCTGTCCTTTGGTACGCAGTAGTATCTCTCCAGAATCTGTGCGCAAAGTCCCTCCGGGCATATCCAGAGACGCACTATCAATAGCGCGGGAAACTTCATTAAGCGTCAGACCATATTGACGCAAGGTAAGCTCGGAAATTTCAATAGAAATCTCGTAGGGTCGAATGTATTCAATATTGACGGTACTGATACCATCCAGATCCAGAATCTCATTACGAATCTGTTCAGCGTAGGTCTTCAATACCTGATCATTGGTGTCGGATGCCAACGCAAGGGTCATTACGTTGCCCATGGAGCTAAAGGCGCGAACTATGGGCCGCTCTGTTTCAGTGGGAAATGTGGATATAGCGTCCACCTTGCCTTTAACATCATTAAGCACGCGATTGAGATCAGCACCACTGGTTAGCTCGAGCGAGGCATCACAGCCACCCTCGCGAGCAGTGGAGGTGAGTCTTTCAACATCTTCCGCACTTTCCAGCGCCTCTTCCAGACGCAGACAAATCGCCGACTCTGATTCTGCTGGCGTAGCGCCCAGATAGGCGACACTAACCTGGATCATGCCAAAATCAATATCGGGAAATTCTTCCTGGTTAAGATTCGAGTAAGAAATAACGCCGCCTGCCAGAAAAATCATCATAAGAAGATTGGTGGCAACGGGGTTTTTAACAAACCATGTAATCGGCGTTCTCAAAAAATATTACCTCAATGGGTTTTCAGGCGTTCGCCTAGATCATGTCTCTCTGGGGTTGTACGAGCATGCCATTCACGACAGCCTGTATCGGAGAGATACAAATGACTTCTCCCGGCAACAAGCCACCGCTGATCAACACACGATCCTCTTCCAGGCGAAATATTTCCACTTCGCGGAAGTACATCTTGTTTTCCTGGTCTACAACCAGCACCTGATTATTGTTGCGCACAACAGAACGTGGCACAGCAATAATATCGTCCAGTGTTCGGCCAGCGATCTCAGCCTGGACATAAAGACCAATGGGTAGCGGAACCCTTTCTTTGTCACGGCCGTGTGAGGAATCTGAAGACTGTTGCTCGACTCTTATAATGCTCTGCACAGTATTACTGTTCGGATCAATGGAGGCTTCCGTACGCACCATTTTGCCCGCCCAGTGATATTCGCGACCGGCATAATTGCCTTTTATTGTGACATCCGGCGCCATTTCTGGGGACAGTTCGCCGCGCTGAATCAGAGATATATCCAGAAAACCTAATTGTTGAATTGCCAACGGTACCCGCACTTCAACAATATCTGCACCGTAGAGCACTGCCACAGCCTGAGCGCGATTAACATATTGCCCAAGTTCTACATCCCGGGATTCAACGATGGCATTGAATGGCGCCGTGATTTCGGTGCGCCGCAAATCCAGTTCGGCCTGTTGATACCCAGCTTCAGCATCAGCCAGTCGGGCCGCTGCAACATTCGCCTGGCGCCTGGTGTCTTGCAGTTGGGAGTCACTCGCCAATCGTCGTTCGGCAAGTTCAGTCAGTCGGTTCAATTCATTACTGGCATGATCGGCCTCGGCTCGCGCCTGCTCAAGAGTTGCACGGCTGCGTGCCAGAGCTGTTTCGTAATCGCTGGGGTCAATACGCAGCAGCACTTCTCCGACTGCTGCATAACCGCCAGCTTCCATCACCGGAGAAATCCATGCCACCGGACCTGCCACAGCAGCAGACACACTGGCTTGCTGCGCAGCCTGCACCTTACCCTGGGATTCCACGGTGAGTTGTACAGTGGTCAGACTCACCTCTGCTACCCGCACTGCCACCGGCTGAATTTCAGGGGCAGTTTCTTCGACCACGGTGGGATTTCGCACAAGTATAAATGCGATAAGAACACAGGCACCCAATATCCCGATTGGCATTAAAACGCGTTTCATACTGCTTCCTTTTCGAATGTCCGGTGTATTGCACTAAGTGAATCTATCGACGCCGACCTCAGAGCATCAAAATGCTCCTGGATAGCTTCTGCCGCCATATCGCCATCGCGTTTACCCGCGGCAATCTGCAAACTTTTTACAAGTTGATTATTAACCGCGCTGCTTACGGCTGGGCGCAATCCCAGCTCCATCATTTGTTCAACAAACTGTGCCTTGAGATCATTGCCGATTAGGCGCACGACGAGGTTATCTGCAATGGCCGAAAGATACTCATAAAGCTCGCGCAAATGGGGCTCGAAATCGACAAACCTACCTGTGTGGTCAGATAGATTAACGAGCAACTCATCGATTCGGTTCAATTCCTCGTCGGTGGCTTTCTCCAACGCCATCTTGCCCGTTAAAGCTGCCATTACTGCAAATGTACGCAAAAAATGGTCCACCAGGTCTGGATTCGGTGAATTATCCAGTGCCAGCAATGGGCCCAGTATCGCCAGACTCGCTGACTCAATCGCCTGTACACGAGCCCCACCGGGCAAGACTCGAATCAGACCAAGCTGCTCCAATTGCGATATGGCCTCGCGCACAGCACCGCGGCTGGCGCCAAAGCGACTTGCCAGATCCCGCTCTGAAGGTAGCCGGTCTTCCGCCAGGTAACGTGCGCTAAGGATTTCGTCGCGCAGGGTAGCGGCGATCTCATGACTGATCGTGTTGTATACGGGCATAACGGATATTTACTTCGTATTTTGGTCTGACCAAATTGGTCTGACCAAATATAGAGGTTCGGGCCTGCATTGCAAGCCCCCTGCGATCAAACGTCGGCTGGGGTGGATAAGTTGATACCATCGGTAACAATCCCTGAAGCCCGGACGATTGTTGCATTGTGACCTTGCGGCTCCAATTCCAGGCGCTGCGAGGATGTATTACAGTCATTTCTAATATGGCACGGTCGGCAACAGCAGGAGTAAAATTCATCAGTTCAATCCCGACCAAGGGTTTTGCGCCATTTAATACGAGGATACCTGCGTATTACTGCGCATATCCCATTCCATCTGCGTGTTTGATAGCTACAATGCGGCTAGGGATTGCTGGATCCGCCACAACAACAAACAAGAATTCAGGAAATGGAAGCTCTCAAAAAGTACCTGATAGACAACTTCGAAGGTGTCTTCATTCTCGTCATCCTGGTCTGTGTCAGCGGCATGGTATGGCTGGTCGAGTCAAAACTCGCATTTCTAAACTTCTTTTATTTACCTGTACTCCTCAGCTCTTACTATTTGGGTATTCGCTCGGGTGTGCTGGGTGCTTTCTTTACTTTCCTTGTCGTTGTGATCTTCGCGAGCATATACCCCGATATATTTATCGGCGTAGTTGATCAGTTCACTTTATGGGCTTCGATACTGACCTGGGCAGGATTCCTGATACTGACCGCCGTAGTGGTTGGATTTACTCACCGGCAACTACAGGAAGAGATGACCGGGGCGCTGCGTGCCAAAGCTGAGGCCAGCGGTAATGCAGAGCTACTGGAACAAACGATGTCGACCATTCGAGAGTTCGAATCAGAGCTCGACTACAAAGTAGAGGAACGGACCAAAGCACTGGAAGAGAAGACCAAGTCCATAAGCGAGCATAAAGAAAAAGTCGAGGAAGCGCTCTACTCCACCATGGATCCAGCCGTGGTAAAACTGATGATAGAAAACCGCATCCGCACGGAAAGTCGCCGCATCAGTGTGATGTTTGCTGATATCAAAAATTTTACCAACTACTCTGAAGAACACTCCGCAGAAGTCGTCATTGCCGATCTGAATAAATACCTCGCCGATATGGAGTCCATCCTGCTGCAATACAACGCCCACATCGATAAGTACATGGGCGATGCCATCATGGCGGAATTTGGCGCACCTATTCGTCACGAGAAACATTCACTGCAAGCAGTCGCTGCGGCCTGGAAAATGCAGAAACGCATGCACAAGGCTCATTCGATTTTCAAAATGCGTATTGGCATTACTACCGGCCTGGCCACCACCGGAATTATCGGTGCCAAACGACAGTCATTTACTGCCTTTGGCGATGTCGTAAAACTGGCCGACCGCATTCAGACTATGTGCGAACCAGGCAAAATCACGGTAGACGAGGCAACCTATAAAGAATGTCAGGACGTTTTTGAATTCAAGCCGGTTTCCGCCCTTTCCTCCTATACGCAATCTGGCAATCCAGGCCTGGTGGAAAACATCAATGAGCTAGTGAAAGCCATCGAGGAAGCACCGCGAGATATTGGCTTGCGTCTGGAAATAGCCAGGAAACTACGCGAAGCGAATGATCCAGAACAAGCTCGGGAACATCTGAAAGAGGCTATGGAACTGGATAGTGAAAATTCCGCTATCAAGATTGAATATGCCGAGACCATGCTCGTGCTCGACAAGCAACGCGATATTGCAGATTCAGGTCGGCGCAGTACTCTGCATCTCTATGAAGTCGTGGGCTACATAAACCCACTGTCTCACTACAAGCAGTTGCCAAGTCATCTTCTGCAAGAGCATGAAGATAAGTTGGAGAAATTCATCAGCTATCCTCAGGATCTGATTCTGCCAGTGGAATGCATAGATGGATCTGTGGGATTTTCAAAACTCGTAGGCATTACTGCTTACCTGATTGCAGATCGCATGGATCTGGCTGATCAGGAAAAGCACGATATTCTGGAAGCCGGTTATCTGGCAGAAATTGGCAAGTCAATCGTGCCGGAAAACGTACTGAACAGAAATGGTGGCTTGAGTGACGATGACTTCGCACATATCCACATGCACCCACGTGAAGGTGTACGAAAACTGCGGAGTGCCGGCTATGAGAATGAAAAAATGCTCGACCTGATTGAATGCCATCATGAAAACTTTGATGGTTCCGGTTATCCGGCCGGCATTAAGGGTGACAACATTCCCATTGGCTCACGCGTAATTGCAGTGGCTGAACAATACGTGAGCCTGACAACCAAGCGTCCTTACCGTGATCCCTGGGAAGGCAAGGCCGCATTCAACGAAATCAGTAAATATGTGAATTCCGGCAAGTTTGATCCTTACGTAGTGGACAAGCTGGGCGAGATCATCGCTGAACTCTGATCAAATCAAGAACAGGGGGGCATCTCTAAACGCGTCCAGTACCAGATTTTGCACTAGGACTTCATCACACGCTTGTTCGCGTCTGGCCTGGGCACGCACCATCGAGGTTACTTCATCAAGGCTCATTCCTTGCCCTGGACCGGGGCAGAATAGCAAAACATCTGCCTCAGCCGCAGCCAGCGACTGCCGAAATACTACCGTCATCTGCACGATATCCATCAATCGCAATACAATTTCCTGTCGCACTTCCTCACCGGCTTCACTGGCAGTTATTTCTGCATTGAGCTCTCCCCAGGTAAGCGCAAAGCTATTGTGCGGCAACAGGCAGATTGCTATTAAGATCAGAACTTTTCTCACACAAACCTCCGTTAAATCAGCGAATTTGACTCTCATGCTCGCGAGTTTTGACAACGATCCCCGCTAAAAGTGCCACTAATATGGCGTACTAAATTCAGACTTCCCGCGCTGGATACATTCCTGCATCACATTTTTTCGTTGCACTTCAACGATGCTGTGACTCAACTCACACTCCTGGAGTAGATCGCATGAGCACAGATGTTAGTCTCGGTAGCATAGTATTCGTTAGATCAATTCCTAATAGTTGGAGAGAGCACATGAGAATATTTGGCCAACGACTGAAAACAGTATTCGGGACCGGATTTGCTGTCCTGGCACTAGTGGTTACCAGCGCCGCCTATGCCCAGGGTAATGGCAACGGAAATGCTGGTGGCAACGGAAATGGAAACGGCAACGCTGGTGGCAAGAACAAAAATATAGGCGTCGGTAATGCATCCGATGGGATCATGGGCAGAATCCTCACCGACAAGGGCATCTTCTATACAGGTGACCCGCTGGATATCGGACTGAAGTTTGCCCGTGGAGCCGAGCTGATTACCGGAGGCGAAGTCGATGCCTTCGTAGTGATTTTTGCGCCAACTCCTGATGAGGAAGAGGAGGAGATGGAGGGCGAAGAAGGCTCTGAATCCGAAGAAGGTTCCGAAACCGAAGAAGCACTTACAGATGCAGTAGTCTTACCGGTAAGTGATGTGGCAAGCGAGGAAGAGCAAAAGCTGTTCGAACTCGAAGCCGTTGATACCAGCACACTGCCTGCTGGCACCTATCAACTTGGCCTGATTCTAACCATTCCTGGCGGCGACCCACTATTGATCAATGACTGGCATAATGGATTGCTTGGCTTGATCGACGTGAGAGGTCTGACCATTACTGATGAAGCC
>Ga0181579_10000030_pt1 | contig 86305 bp, 67 predicted proteins | sample 071ome_24_FD_132996 | JGI IMG/M metagenome (GOLD analysis project Ga0181579, IMG submission 132996) | Coastal salt marsh microbial communities from the Groves Creek Marsh, Skidaway Island, Georgia - 071402CT metaG (megahit assembly) | ecosystem: Environmental > Aquatic > Marine > Intertidal...
ACCAGTGTCGCTGGTTGACCACCACCGCTGACGAACATGGCGAGGTATTGCTTGCCGTCATGCTCGTATGTAAATGGCAGACCAGATTGGTTATTGGGCAGATCGATCTCGGCCAGGATTTCACCTGTGGCCTTGTCAACTGCACGGAAAATAGGGCTGGCACCCGGGCCGCCGGTACCTTCACCGACGAACAGCAGGGTCTTGGTTACCAGTACGCCAGCGCGGGTCGGGATACCAGTGCGTTCGATATCCACACCTTCCAGCAGACGGTGGTTGGCGATGCGATCGGGGGTGTCGGCATTCGCGATCATCCACAGGTGCTCACCGGAGTTCATGTCGATCGCTGTAACGCGACCATAGGGAGGCTTGACGATCTCCAGACCTTGAACCCGTGGCACGCGAACGCCGAATGAGGCACTCAGGTCGAGGTCGGATTCCTCGTCCTTATCCAGCGACATTACCGCGAGGGCTGTGCGTGAAGGCACGTAGAGAATGCCAGTCTCGGGATCCATTGCAGCACCTTCCCAGTTTGCACCACCGGTAGACGACGGCAGGCTCAGGGTGCCTCGGGTACCATCCGAGGCATCAGCCAGCGACGGTGGAGAATACACGCTGGGAGACAAACGGAAACCATCGACGGCTTCCAGGGCCAGGGCCTTGATCTCCGGGGTCCAGTCTATGAGGTCATCCTCGCTGAAACCGGCACGGTCGAACAGGGCAGGCTTGGTTGGATAAGGCTGGGTCGGTGAATAGTACTCACCGGGCACATCACCCTGCGGAACGGCTCGCTCTTCGATGGGCCAGATTGGCTCGCCGGTATCGCGATCGAAGGTAAACACCCAGCCCTGCTTGGTGATCTGCATGACCACATCATTGCCATTGGGCAGGTCGGCCATGATGGCGGCGGCGGGTAAATCCCAGTCCCATATATCATGGTGAGTAATCTGGTAGTGCCACTTGCGCTCGCCCGTCTTGATGTCCAGTGCTACCAGTGAGCTGGAGAACAGGTTGTCGCCCGGACGGTCGGCACCGAAACGGTCGCCGGTAGCTGATTCGACTGGCAGGAAGACCAGGCCACGCTCGGGGTCACCGGAGATGGGCGACCAGACACCGGCGTTACCGGTAAATTCGATACCGCCATCCAGCCAGGTCTCGAAACCGACTTCGCCACGCTCTGGAATGGTGTGGAACGTCCACAGCAGTTCACCGGTGCGGGCGTCGAAGCCGCGTACGTCACCTTTCACATTGGCCTTGGAGCGGGGACGCATACCCACGCGGTGGGCAGCACCGACCACGATCACATCGTCCATGACGAAGGGTGCCGCAGACAGGCCGATATCGGGATAGGGGAAACGGGGGTCGTCGGCGTTACGCAGGCCGACCATCAGGTCGACCACGCCGTTGCTGCCGAAATTCGGATCGGGGATACCGGTTTCGGCATCCAGGGATACCAGGTGGTAGCCTGGTGTTACATCTATTACGCGCTTCTCGTCGCCGTCAGTCCAGTAGGCCACGCCGCGGCCCGCACCTTTACGAGGCGCTTCATCGAAACGGGTGCCTTCATCAGGGCGCCACAGCCACAGCACCTGGCCGGTAGTGGCGTCGAGGGCCACCACATTACGGGTGCTGGCGATGTTGGCGTATAACACACCGTCGATCTCGATGGGGGTAGACGGGTTGTTGAAGTCGGTCGTGGGTCCGAAGTTGGCGGTAGAGAACTGCCAGGCGATTTCCAGGTCAGCCACGTTATCGGCATTGATCTGGTCCAGGGCCGAATAGCGCTGGGCCTGTGGATTGCCGTGATAATCCGGCCAATCGCCATCGTAGACACTGGTACCGGTCTGGCTAACAGCCGTGCCGGACAATGCAATAGCGCCCATGCCCAGCAACAGCGATGAAATCTTGCGTGTTCTTCTTCCCATCTCAGGACTCTCCACGTATCTGTTCTTGTTCGGCCTCAGCGGCCTTAATGCCTAAATTCTCTTCTTCCAGCTCGACCTTCGTTGCGGTCTTTCGCCTGCCTGGCAGGTTCTCACCTGCTCCGGCGAATTCCTTTTACGAGGCGACCGCGCCAGCCGACCACGTGGCCACAGGGCGGAATCTGAAAAGGTGTGATTGTAGCAAGGATTGAGCAGCAGGGGAGGATACGGATGTATCACCCTGCCTACAAGGGATTGTGTCAAAAATCCCCGGCAACCAGCCTCAAACGCAGCCATCATGCACTATTCCGCCTCTGGAGTAGTTACGAAAATCAGGCAATTTGTAACAGAGTATTACTGCACTGAGGGCCATCTGCCCTGCTCTCCTGTGGTTTTAACAAGATACGCCCAGATTAGGCTCCCAGCTTTAACCGAAGCTGAACAAATGCTCGAATTGCGACGAACTGCATTTTCAGGGCATTTGCCGGTTCCGGGCGGCTAGAAAAAGGGGGTAAGGAGAGAAAAGGGGTCAGAGTAAAAATACAGTACTGTAAAGTACTGTATTTTTACTCTGACCCCTTTTATTTTTCTCTGCCCCCTTTCCCCACCCCCCTTTTCTCTTGCTCCTAAATACAGCACTCTGTTGTCAGTATCAGCGAAAACGTTCAAGCTAGAACAGGTGAATCGAAGCTATCCACTGCGAGGTAATTAGCCATGCACTGCAAGCCGCAATGTTTTGATGCAAGACAACAACAGGGTGAACAAGGAAAAATTATGCTCTTTGCGCTGATAGGGGTGGCGGCGCTTGCCATCGCTGCCGCTACCGCGTGGTTCTTCACCTGCCCCTGCGAACGCATGCCGGGTGCCTACCTCTCCGGCGAGCAGGTAGAGGCCCCGGTCGCCGACTGGCGCTTCGCCAACGATGTGCAGCTATGCCAGATACAGACCCGCTCCGGCATTCTTCCCCACGCCATCAATCTCAATTGTATGGCCGACAGCAACGGCAATCTGTTCCTGAGCTGCTCGCAGTGTGAGGGCAAGCGCTGGTCCACGGCGGCCTTGCAGAATCCCGCCGCAAGAATCCGCCTCGATGGCAGGGTCTACCCGGTAAGCCTCAGGCGCTTACAGGACCCGACGGAGCTGGATAATGCCTGGCAGGCACGTACGCTGAAACTCTCGGGTACGGACGAGATTCCCGAGCGACCTGGGCACTGGTGGTCTTTTCAGGTGTCGTCCCGCAGCTAGAGGAGAAAAGGGGTCAGAGTAAAAATACAGTACTTTACAGTACTGTATTTTTACTCTGACCCCTTTTCTCCTCTAGACCCCATTCCTCCACGTATTGCGACCAGCCACCGGGAGTGCTAATTTCAGGCTCGCGCTCTGCGCACAGGAACCTCAGCCGGGTAGCACCATCTGCCGCGCCGAATCCAATAATAATAGGAGGTCCACATGAAAGCCCTCACCCGAAGAAGGCATTTGCAATCCCTGCCCGTCGCTTGCCTGTTGACGCTCACAAGCCTGTTCAGCGTCACGGCCACCAGCCAGACCTATATATCCGATTCCGTGAACGGCCCGATCACTGATCGCCCCGTGCGCATCCTGCAAACCAATTCCGCCGGGGACGATGTGTATGTGTTCGACCCCGCCACCATGGAACAGGTCGGCTACATAGAAAACCTGCCCCATAACCACGGCGCCACGGTGCACGCCGATGGCACCTATTATTACTTCACCAATGAACATGACCACACGGTGGACGTGGTAGATACCCGCACCTTCGAGGTCGTGGAACGCATCGAGCTGGCCAGCGGCCCGCACAACCTGTCAGCCAGCATGAGCGCGCGCAAGATTTATGTGTCCATCATCCGCGAACCGCTGATCCAGGTGATCAGCATGGATACCCACGAGATCATCGCCAACATCGAGACCGGCGGCGGTGTGCATAACACCTTCGTAACCCCCGACGGCACAGTGGCGGTGGGCGGCATGATCGGTGCCAGCGAGATCATCGCCATCGACACCCAGACCGACGAGGTCCTGTGGGAACTCGAAATCCCCTACTCCCAGAACCCCTTCGTGGGCGGCGTGCGACCCATCGCCTTCACCACCAACGATGACGGTTCTACCCGCTCCATGCTGGTGAACGTGGGGGGCTGGCATGGCTTCTGGGAATTCGATTGGGAAACCCGGGAAGTGATGCACAAGGTCAGCCCCCCCGACGATTCCTGGGCCCGCTCCGACCAGACCGCCGACGGCATCCAGAGCGCTCCCAGCCATGGCGTGGTTGCCCTGCCTGACCAGAGCCAGGTCTGGCATTCAAGCCGTGCCACATCGCACATTTATGCCTACTCGTTTCCCGACTACGAATACCTGGGCAGGGTCTACATCGGTAACCCGGCCTGGATCACCACCACACCCGACAGCCGTTATTTGTGGGTTGGCGTTTCCGGGCACAACGAAACCGCAGTAGTCGATGTACAGGCCATGGAAGTGGTGAAACGATTCCCGGTTGGGCAGGCACCCAAGCGCATCTTCACCGCCATCATGCCCGCTGACTGGGAAGGTGAAGCACAATGAACAAGCTGCAAAAAATCTTACTCACCCTCGCCTTGCCCCTGAGCCTGATTGCCTGCAGCGAACAGGAATCAACAACGCCTGCGGCTACTCAGCAAGCCGCGACCCAGGCCAGCGGCAGCAGTGTCGCGCCGAACAAGGGCCTGGACTATGATTACTATATAGCCAACATCGAACCCATCTTCCTGAAACACGGTGGCGGTTTCGTGGGCACTGACACCTCTTGTGTCGCCTGCCATACAACCCAGGCCAATGCCCCGCTTGGCCTGCAAGCTTTGACCGAGGAAAACGGCGTCGCCTTCTGGACCGAGGAGCAATCCCGCCAGAACTTCGAGAATGTGGTCATGCTGGTGAACCCCAGCGCGCCGGAAAGCAGCCGCCTGCTGCTGGCCCCGCTGGCCACCACCGCCGGTGGTGACCGCCATTCGGGCGGTAACTTCTGGAATTCCACCGACCACCCGGACTACCGCACTATCGCCAACTGGATTGCCGCCGGCGACCCCAATGCCGGTGCCGACCCCATCGTTGAACTGGATTTCGACTTCTTCCGCAACTGCGTGCAGCCGATCTTCGTCAATCCCATCGACAATGCCATGCCCTGTATCGAATGCCACGCTGGCGAGTTCGCCATCCCGCCGCCACCGAACAGCTACTGGACAGTTGATCAATCCAGGCTGTCGTTCGAGTCGCTGTCCTACCTGATCGACCCCGGTCGCCCGGAAAGCAGCCGCTTCCTGCACAAGCCCCTGCACCCCAATGCCGGTGGCGACCTGATGCATAATGGGGGAAGACGCTGGTTCACTGCCGATGATCCGGAGCGATTGGCCATTGCTGAATGGGTGCGAGGCAATGCCCGGGGCGACCAATGCCCGGCGCCACTGCAATACCCCAACCCAGCCAGGCCATAAACTGGTGGGCCGGCATCCAAGAAAAGGGGTCAGAGTAAAAATACAGTACTGTATTTTTACTCTGACCCCTTTTTTCGCGTTGCTCACCGCCTGCAGCGAACCGGAACCTCAGCAATCTCCACCACCACCTCCCCCCACCTCCACCCTGGACGGCATCTTCACTGCCGACCAGGCCAGCCGCGGCGAAGGCCTGTTCAACACCCACTGCGTGCGTTGCCACAGCATCCGCGAATTCACCGGCGAGGCCTATGCCACCACCTGGCAAGACGGACCCCTCAGCGCCCTCTATGTGCGCATCGCCAACACCATGCCGCTGGATCAGCCCGGCAGCCTCGGCACCACAGAAGCCACGGCCATTACGGCCCATATCCTCGCGAAAAACGGGATGCCGGCCGGCTCGGAGAGTTTGGGTGGCGATGTGGCGCGGATGAATGGCATCACGCTGAGCAACTCACAATAGATCGATCAGGCCAACCACCATTAAATTAACTAGGGGCCTGCAAAGGCAGATTGACCATGCCGAATTACGGATTTGGAGGACTATAGGTTCGATCTCGCGAAAAGCAGGTAAGTGCATAGTACCTGATCCGTATGTTCAACTAGCTTGCAAAAGGCGCGAAGAGTTTGCTCCCCAGGTCGAGCACCGGCAAACTATCTAGTTTTCTCTGGAAGTTATTTGGGGCTAGAGACTCACCTTCACCTCCACTGACCAGATCCATTCCGACAAGTCACAATTGGTTCTGGATGTTAAATATTGTGAAATTATTCAGGGATAACGGGCTTAATCAAATGCAGTGCCACTGAGCATGGACCAACACATTCGGGGAAGAATACCTGAACTCTGCCTAGCCTAAAGATATATTCGACACATACGCAATATCTGCATTGTTTGCTGCTTGAGCGTCTTCTCGCGCCAAACAATACAAAATCGGCTTACAGGTGTATCGCCTAAAGACGTGTGAATTCCAAATCTGCGGTTAAGGTCAAGAAGCTAGTTCTCTGCCCGGTGCCCAGTGCTGTTCTCACAACCCAATCCTGAATGAATAGAACCGCGCACCAAAGGAGCTTCATATCCCAACCAGCTGTCATCAGCAACAGCGTCACCACTTTTCAGGCAATGGGGGGTGAAATGCACACTGGACTGATCCCTCAATCCGCTTATAATGCCGGCCTCTTTCCGCAGTCCCCGCCAAGACCAAGCCATGCAACAAACTGACAGCAATTCCTCCGCTGGCATGTTCAGTGTGTTTTCGATTCCCCAGTTCCGCTGGCTGTTCCTGGGCAATGCGGCGTTCTTCTTTGCCATGCAGGGGCAGATGCTCACCCGCACACTGTTGGCCTGGGACCTGACCGGACAGGCTACGTCCCTGGCTTATGTAAACCTCGTCGTGGCCATCCCCATGATCTTCGCCTCACTGGCCGGGGGTGCGATTACCGACCGGGTGGAACGGCGCCGACTGGTGATCATCGGGCAGTGCATCATCGCGGCCAACGACCTGTTTATCCTGACCCTGCTGCTCACCGACCAGCTGCAGTTCTGGCATATGCTGTGTACGGCCTTCATGGCGGGCTGTGCGTTTCCTTTCATCATGCCGGCGCGCATGGCCATCACCATGAAAGTGGTCGGTCCGGCACTGTTGCAGAGCGCCATGGCATTTTCCAGCGGCGTGATGAATCTCAATCGCGTACTGGGTCCGGCAGCCATGGGCCTGATCATCGCGGCGTCTTCCTATTCGACAGCCTACATCCTGTCGGTAACGCTGTACCTTGTTGCCATTGGTTGCATGTTTGGCATCAGCCCGAACTGGTCCGATGAAACCGGTGCCGAGAAGAAACCTCTGCTGGCAGACATCAAGCAGGGCTTCTCCTATATCCTGGGCAATCGGCCGGTTCTGATTTGTTTGTTGTTCGGCCTGTTACCCATGTTCCTGGCCATGCCCTTCCAGAGCATCCTGGTCGTGCTGGTGGACGAGATGTGGCAGACCGGCGAAACCGGTGTGGGCACCATGATGGCCATCGGTGGCGTGGGTGGTGTGATTGGCGCGATCTGGGTGGCCAAGCGGGGCGACAATGCCGGGCGGGTTTCCCTGATGGTAGGCGCTACCCTCGCCTTTGGCTTCTTCCTCGGACTCATTACCCAGACGCCGAATTTTTATCTTGCCCTGGTGGCACTGCTGTTTGCCAATGTCTTCGTGAACGCGGGCCAGACCATCAACAATGCCGCCGTGCAGTTGCTGGTTGAAGACAAGGTGCGTGGCCGAATCAGCAGCTTCATGATGCTGTCCTTCGCTCTCACACCCATCGGCGTCTTTCCCATCGCCATGGCGGCAGATCGCATCGGTGCCAGCAACGCGATTCTCGGTGCCGTGCTGTTACTGATCGTGCTGGTGGGCCTTTTTTATGCCATGAGCCCGACCCTGCGCAAACTCGATGAATCCATCAATGAAAAGATAAGCGCAGGCCACGCAGCGACGCCGGCACGCAAGGCTGCCTAGAAGGATAGCGAAGGGTTTTCCTGTAACTGCCTTCTGTAAAAAGCAGCATTCCTTCTATTGAATCAATCCGGGGATTGATCAACGAAACACCCCTCAGCCACCCTGGGCCTCATCTGCGTCAGGCCAATTGCAACTTTGCTTTACATTCACCCCATTGATTTGCGACCCGCAATTTCTGGTGATTAAATAATGGCTTACCGAGTACAGCAGTGGTGAGGAACCTATGAATTTTCGCGGCTTTTCAGGGCTTTCAGGCAGGGCAATACTGGGCCCCGTCTTGCTGGTGGGCGCAATCCTGGTGGGCGGCAGCGTAGTGGCGCCGCTGACGGGGGACACCTGGCTCTCATCCACCGCCTACGCCGCCAACAGCGACCACACCACCCTGCGCCTGCTGAAAGAAGTCGTGCCCGGGGCAGACAGTTTCTCCGAGAAGGAAGGCGAGCCTCCGGTCTACAAGGCCTACCGCAACAACGCCAGCACGGGTGAGAAAGAACTCATCGGCTACGCCTTCGTCACCCCCGATGTGCCGCCCGAGAGGAACGGTTACAGCGGCACCATCGACACGCTCATCGGCATGGACCTGGAAGGCACCATCGTGGGCCTGAAAGTGATCTACTACAAGGAATCTCACCGTTACACAATTGGCGACTTCTTCTCCTGGGGATTTGAAGGCCAGTACCTGGGCAAGAACGCCAGGGACCGCCTCTCCATTGGCCGGGACATAGACGGCATTGCCAAGGCCACGATCTCTGCCAAGGCCGCAGCCTGGGGAATTCGCCAGACCATACGCGCCGTGGCCGAAGCCTACATCAAGTAAACATTTGCGACGCGATCGCAGTACCCGGCCTTCCGGCTGTACAGCCTGCAATAAGACCCGTATCGGTAGCACAAACTCCACAATTCTTGTATTTTCCCTACGGTTCATGGCCGGTGCTGTCACGGAACCGGGACCAATAGGTCCGCGGTTCAGCCGCTACCGGCTCGCTGTAGAATTCCTTCGAAAGGTGTCGTTATGACTTATCACTCCCCGTTTCATCGATCGCTTCATTCAGCCATCTGCAAGCTCGCGGGGGTCGCCCTCAGCCTGCTGGCCGCCCAGGCAAGCTTCGCCCAGCAAGCGGACAGCGCGGCTATTGAAGAATGGATCACGGCCTCGATGTGCGCGGCCGACAACCTGAGTGTCGACCTGAGTGCCGCGCCGTCCTTTACCTACACGGCTCCGGATGGCAACAACCCACGGCACTTGAGTGCCGAACAGGCGGGACTCACGACGGCGGACCTGTCAAACCTGGAGCTGGCCTGGGCCATCGCCTTCCCGCAGACCTCTGGCATGCGTGCCGCGCCGGTGATTGTCGGTTCGACCATTTTCTATTCTGCCACCGATGCCGGTCGCGTGTTCGCACTGGACATCGATAGCGGTTGCGCCCGTTGGGTGTATGAATCCGGCACCCGCCTGCGCTCATCCCTGGCCTACGGCGTCGTGGATGGGGAACCCACCCTGGTCTTCAGCGATATGCCGGGCATGATTCATTCCATCAAGGCCACAACCGGTGAAGTGAATTGGGTGGCAAGCGGCCAGGCGACCAACAACCAGGGCATGCTGACCGGCACTCCCGTGATTCACGAAGACCGCATCATCGTACCGGTATCCGGCTCTGGCGTTATTGCTGGCGGCAACCCCAATTACGAGTGTTGTGAAAACCATGGTGCGGTGACGGCGCTGAACATACACACCGGCGAGAAGCTGTGGGAATACCACACCATGCCTGCGGCTGAATACAACGGCATGGAGAGTTCAACCGGGGTGAAACAGAAGGGTCCGTCCGGCGCGCCCATCTGGTCCACACCAACCATCGATGCCAGTCGCAATCAGATCTATGTCACCACGGGTGAGAACACCTCGCACCCGACCACCGGCACGAGCGATGCCATCATCGCCCTGGACCTGGAAACCGGCGAGGAGAAATGGGTATTCCAGGCGCTGGCCAATGACATGTGGAACTTCGGCTGCAGCGCCGGTGGTCCCAACTGCATCATCCTCGACGACACCAACTCGGTAGATCATGATTTCGGTGGTCCGGCCATCCTGGTCGATGCCGGTGACCGCGAACTGCTGATCGCCGGGCAGAAATCCGGCGACATCTGGGCACTGGATCCCGACACCGGCAATCTGGTGTGGAATCAGCGGGTCGGCGAAGGCACCGCGCTGGGTGGCAATCACTGGGGCATCGCCACCGATGCCGAGCGCGCCTTCCTGACCATCAACGACCCTGCCGGCATGAACGGCAATGCCCAGCCCGGCCTCTACACCTATTTCATAGGCACCGGCGAACCCAGTTGGTTCTACAATGCACAAGCCCAGTGCAACGATGAGCGCAGCAGCCGACTGCGCCGTTGTGAAGGGTTGTTTGGTTTCTCTGCCACACCCTTGTCGGTGGACGGCGCGGTAATCACCGCCGGCCTCGATGGCCGACTCTACGTCTTCAATTCCGATTCCGGTGAATTACTGTTTGAATACGACACTGCGCAGGACGGCTTCGATACGGTAAACGGTGTCGAAGGCAACGGCGGTTCCATCGACAGCCATTCCATCGCCGCGGGTTCGGGCATGGTGTTTGTGGGCTCCGGCTATGGCCAGTTCAGCCAGGTGCCAGGTAACGTCCTGCTGGCATTCCGCCCCGCAGACTAGCAGGCAGGCAACGAAGGGGTCAGAGTAAAAATACCGTGCTGTATTTCCAATACAGCACGGTATTTTTACTCTGACCCCTTTTCTCCCCCCTCTTTTCTTGCTGGCACTTGTTTTACATCAAGGCAAAACGCCAGCCATACACGCTACGCTGTAGCTTTTAAGCAAGAGTCACCATGTTTGAAGCCGCTGAAATAGATCACAAGGTCTCCAAGGAGAAATTCAAGGAAGCCGAAATGGAGTTGCACCAGCGGGTGCTGACTCTGCAGCAGCGGCTACGCGAGTCATCCAAATCGCTGATCATCATCGTGTCCGGTGTCGAAGGTGCCGGCAAGGGCGAGGTACTGGATCGCCTGAACCGCTGGTTCGATACCCGCGACGTGGAGACCCACGCCTTCTTCGATGAAACCGACGAAGAGATTCAACGCCCACGCTACTGGCGTTTCTGGCGCTGCCTGCCCGCACGGGGCAAGGTCGGCATCATGTTTGGTTCCTGGTATACCAAACCCATCGTGGACCTGGCCCTGAAGAAGTCCGATGAGGCCGACATGGACCAGGAACTCACGCGCATTAACGCCCTGGAACAGATGCTGAGCATTGATGGCAGCATCATCCTCAAGTTCTGGTTTCACCTGCCCAAACATAAGCAGAAGCGTCGGCTCGAATCCGAAGCCGAGATCAAGAAGCTGAAGAAGTCACCCCTGCTGAAAGACTTTTCCAAATCCTACGATTCGTTCCTGTCGGTCTCGGAGAGAGCGATTCGGGTAACCGATACCGGCCTTGCGCCCTGGCACATCATCGGCGCTACCGACATGAAATACCGCGACTTGGCCATGGGTTCGATTCTGGTCAAGACCCTGGAAGAAGCGCTGGCCGATGAAGAAGCAGCAGGGGCAAATCCCGCCGCCAATCCCGGCGAGAGTGACGATGACATCGTGGCGGCCATTCTCAATGGTGAGGCAAACCGTACCACGGTGTTGGGCAGCGTTGACCTCTCGCAACAACTCGAGGACAAGGACTACGACGAACAACTGCTGGCCCTGCAGGAGAAACTGCACGGACTGGCCTGGGACATGTTCAAACTCCGGCGCAACATGGTCATGGTGTTCGAAGGCTGGGACGGTGCCGGCAAGGGCAGCGCTATTCGCAGGGTGACTGCCGCGATCGATGCCCGTCTCTACCGGGTGATTCCCATCGCCGCGCCTACCGATGAAGAACTTGCCCATCACTATCTCTGGCGTTTCTGGCGTCAGATCCCCCGCTCTGGACACATCACAATCTACGACCGTTCCTGGTATGGCCGGGTACTGGTCGAGCGGGTGGAAGGTTTCGCCAGCAAGCCGCAATGGCTGCGCTCCTATCAGGAAATCAACGACTTCGAGGAACACCTCACCAACCACGGTACCGTCGTCTGCAAATTCTGGGTCCATATCGACCAGGAAGAACAGTTGCGCCGCTTCAAGTCCCGGGAGACAGACCCGAGGAAGCAACACAAGATCACCGACGAGGATTGGCGAAACCGGGAGAAATGGCAGAAATACGAAGAGGCCGTGAATGACATGGTGACCCACACCAGCACGGCGAATACGCCCTGGACCCTGGTGGCGGGCAACGACAAGAAGTTCGCCCGAGTGCAGATCCTGGAGACCATCTGCGACCGGCTACAGGCGGTTGTCGACGCCGAGAAAGAGAGCAAGCCGGCAAAGGCCGACTAGGCCTGCTCATCCGCGGACCTGGATCTCCCTCTAAGAATCAATTCCCTGAACTTTGCTCGCGGGTCTGGTAGACCCCGAAGTGCACGTAGGGTGCGGCCGCCCGCTGTCCCCTGCGCACGTTACGCGGAACTTCGTGCCGCACCGGCGGCAGGCTCTTGAGGTAGGCGGCGATGGACAGCGCATCGTCGTATTCGATATTGGCGTAGGCTGGCCAGGGCATGACCGGCAGGCTGCTGGCACTGTGCTCGGTGGTGCCAACCCTGATCATGGTCACCAGGCGCTCCATGGTCCAGCTGCCCAGACCGGTTTCCATGTCCGGGGTTAGGTTGGCGGGATAGACCACACCGGGATTGCTGTCCACGAACGGGCTGGTATAGGCGATACCGGTGGACGAGCCAGCTAGCAGACGCGAGCTGTCCGGTGCCCCGACCAGTGCGCCATCGGTGTGGCAGCTGCCGCAGCCGAGCAGTCCCACCAGGTATTTGCCATGTTGAATCTGTTCGGGCGAGTAGTTCGGCGAGGGCAGGGGCTCTGGGGTGGCGAATATCGTCGCCGGGTTTAGCTGTTCAAAATCATCCAGTGGATTGTAATAGTCCGGCGCAGACTGACAGCTTGCGAATACCAACAAGGTACCGAGACTCATTACACGTATCCTGCGAAACTCCATAGATACCTCCTGGAAACACACCCTGGCAAATTCGGACTCAGGTCAAGCCACTACCAAGCTATCTCGGCATGCACTGCTTGGCAAGCGTAGAGTGAAGATAGATTGACCTTGCGCAATGCTGCGCGGTGTCCCTCGCACACCACCGCTCAAGGCACCGGCTCGATTCTCAGCAAGGCACCATCCTGCGCGTCCTCGGTAGACACATGGAACCAGCCGTCTGACCCTTCCCCGCCACGCCCATATAAGCTAGCTTAGGCCCCACAATAACAATAACAGGCACCAGCCATGCTCGAGTTGCTCAGCAAGGAACGCATCATCGCGCCAGCCGCTTACAACCGCTGGCGCGTCCCCCTGGCCTCTATCGCTATTCACCTGTGCATCGGTTCCGTCTATGCCTGGAGCATCTACAACCCCTCCCTCATCAAGGTGCATGGCGTCGTCACCAGCTCCGCCGAAGACTGGAGCCTGAGTGAAGTCGTCTGGGTCTTCACCGTGGCCATCGTCTTCCTCGGCCTTGCCGCCGCCTTTGCGGGTAAATGGCTGGAAGAGGTGGGACCGCGCAAGGTAGGTGTCGTGGCCGCGTTGTGCTGGGGCGGCGGTTACCTGGTGGGCGCGCTCGGCATCATGAGCCACCAGCTCTGGCTGCTCTACCTGGGCTACGGGGTGATCGGTGGCTGCGGGCTCGGCCTCGGCTACGTCTCGCCGGTGAGTACCCTGATTCGCTGGTTCCCCGATCGTCGGGGCATGGCCGCTGGCATGGCCATCATGGGTTTTGGCGGCGGTGCCATGATCGGCACCCCCATGAAGGAGCACTTTATTCGACTCTTCTATCGCGCGCCTCAATACCTGGGTACCCAGGAACAGGTCGAACTCATTACCGAGAACGGGCGTCGATTTGCGGATGTCGGCGGCCAACTCCGTGAAGTCGTGGTGGCGGGCGCCAGCGAGGTCCGGGACATGACCCTCCCTGGGCCGGAAGGCGTCTACGTGGTCGACACCGGCGCAGCGGGTGTGGCGGAGGCATTCCTCGTCATCGGCTTGATCTACCTGTGTGTGATGTTGATTGCCGCCTTCTCCTACCGCCTGCCCGCTCCCGGCTGGAAACCCGAGGGCTGGACCGAGCCGGAACAGGCCTCACGGGGCGGGCTCATCACCACCCGCCACGTCGACATCGACCAGGCATTGAAGACACCGCAATTTTACCAGCTCTGGATCGTGCTGTGCCTGAACGTGACCGCCGGCATCGGCGTACTGGGAGTCGCACGCACCATGATCACCGAAATCTTCGGCAGCAGCCTGCCGCAGGTGGTGGACACGGCATTCGCGGCGACCTATGTGGTGATGATCAGTGCCTTCAACATGGTTGGGCGCTTTCTCTGGGCCAGCGCCTCGGACTACATCGGAAGACGCAACACCTACTGGATATTCTTCGTGCTGGGTATCGCCCTCTATCTCTCCATACCGTGGACCGCGCAGCAGGTAAGTGCGAGCCCCGCAGTCATCTGGCTGGTGTATTTCTATGGCGCAACCATGATCATCTTCACCATGTACGGAGGCGGCTTCGCCACCATTCCCGCCTATCTCGCCGATATATTCGGCACCCGTTACGTGGGAGGCATCCACGGTCGCCTGCTCACCGCCTGGAGCACCGCCGGGGTGCTGGGTCCATTGGCGATCACCTCCCTGCGCCAGAACTCGGTGAACGACGCCATCCGCGAACTGGTCGGGGTCGTCGATCCCGAGCGCTTCCGTGAGCAGTTCGGGGCACCTGTGGCGCAGCTGGAGGAACTGGTGGCACAGAACACGGTGACGATTTCGCGACTGATGGAGATCGCGCCACCCGGCACGGCGGACCCCACCAGCGGCCTGTACAATTCCACGATGATCCTGATGGCGATGCTGCTCGCCATCGCACTGCTGAGCAATGCCCTGATGCGACCCGTGGATGCCAGACACCATATCGTCGAGTAGCCGCCACCGGCTCACTCCCCTGGAACGGGAGATTCCCGACAAACCGGGCATGCAGGAGCCAACCTGGCCGTTGCCGACTATAATCGGCCCTGGCCCCTTTCATTTCAGGTTAAGCACTCACTTCCAATGCCCAGTCGCGGAGTAATCGAATGATCCCAGACCAACAGTCCAGGACTGTTAGCCGGGGGGCGCAGTGCCTGCTGTGGGCATTGCTCATCGTGTGCATGCCATTTACCGCGAACGCCCAGGACACCGCCGCCGAGCACCCCGAAACGGCCCTGCTGGTCTACGGCAGCGGCGGTGCCGCGAACTGGGAACACAGCTTCAATGAGAGCCTGCGCGATCGACTGGGGGTAGAACTCGGCCAGTACTTCACGCCCGAATTCCTGAATCTGATCCTGGCCAGCGAAGAGGAGTTGGCACTGATCGCGGATTCACTGGCGCTGAAATACCGCAAACCGAACATCTCCCTCATCGTCGCCGTGTTGTCGGAGGCCAATACCTTCGTCAGGGATTACGCCGCCGTGTTCGCGCCGGATGCGGCGGTCCTGCGGGTATTGCCGGGTGATGAATTTGTGGCAACGCTGAAGCCTGACTCCAACGCCATCATTCTGGGTAGCGCCCTCGAGCCCGCCATCACCGGCACCACGGCACTGCTTCCCGGCTTCTTTCCGGAGCTCGAGCATATCTACCTGATAAGCGGAGCCGGTGCTGGCGACCAGGAGTTTATGCGGCGCTACCAGGCCATCCTGTCCCGGCTCGACCTGCCCTATACCTTCCACCCGATGGTGGGCCTGTCACCGAGCGAGCTGATCGCCGCCTTGTCTACCGCGCCGGCGAACAGCGCCGTCATGACCACCACTTACGACATCGATGCCTATGGTCGCCCGCTGCGCTCGCTGCTGCTGACCCAGCAGATTGTGGATGAACTCACCTTGCCGGTAATCGCCATGGCGGACCCACAGATACCGGTGGGTGGTATCGGTGGCGAAGTCACCACGGTCGATGCCTATGCCAGAACGGCCAGGCAACTCATCGATGAAATGATGGATGGCGACTTCACCCCACGGGTGGTTACCGCGGAGACCGACCTGATTTTCAATGGCGAGCAACTCGACCGGTTCAACATCGACCGCGGTTTATTGCCTGCCAACAGCCGCATCATCAACGACAACCCGAATCTGTGGCGCGACTACTCCCACTGGATAATGATTGGCATCATCTTCATCGTCATCGTCATCGGGCTGCAGGGTATCCTGATCGCCGCCCTGCTCGAGTCCCGCCGCCGCCGCAGCATCGCCGAAGAACGCGCGGCCCGGGCCAGCAAGATGGAGGCACTGGGCACCCTGGCTGGCGGTGTGGCCCATGACTTCAACAATATCCTGATGTCCATCACCGCCAACGCGGAACTGCTGGCCTTCGATGCGAAAGAAGACCCGGAAACCCAAGGCATGGTGAGGCGCATCCTGTCGGCCAGCGACCGGGCCAAGCACCTGGTGTCCCAGATATTGATGTTCAGTCGCCAATCGGCCAGCGACAAACTCGAGACCCTGGACCTGCGTGAAACCCTCAAGGAGTCCATCGAGCAGATCCAGTCATCCCTGCCGGCAGGCTGCAGCTTGCGCTTCGACAACCTGGACAGCCCGGCGCTGGTTCGCTGTGACCCGGCCCAACTCCATCAGTTGTTGATGAATCTCTGTGTCAACGCACAACATGCGATGAAGGATACGGGCTGTATCCACGTGCGCCTGGACACGGCCGCCCTCTCGGAGCCAATACTGGAGCTCAACCAGACCATTCCCCCCGGCAACTATGTGCGCATCGAGATCGAAGACACGGGCATCGGCATCGACGAGCAAGCGATCGGCCGCATTTTCGAACCTTTCTACACCACAAAACCCCGCGGCGCTGGAACCGGCCTGGGATTGTCGCTGGTCTACCAGATACTGAAATCCCATGGCGGGTTTATCACGGTCAGCTCACGCCTGGGCGAAGGCACCACCATGACTGTGTATCTGCCGCTTTGCGACAGTGTCCTGCCACAAACGAAAGAGAAAAAAGAACGGCAGCGACTGTACGGCAAGAAAGAAGTCATCATGCTGGTGGATGATGACGAGATGGTGCTGGACGCCAACCGGAAAATGCTGCAATCGCTGAACTACGAGGTCGTCGCCTTTACCGGCTCGCTCAGCGCCCTGAAGGCGTTCAGGGAAGAGCCGGAGAAATACAGGCTGCTGTTCTCCGACCTTTCCATGCCGGAGATGGATGGCGTAAGGCTGGTGGCGAATATCCGGGAGATTTCTCCGCACATGCCCGCCATCATCATTACCGGCTATGAAGACGCCTTGCATCCGCAGGACCTGAACGGCCTGCATACCCTGAGGAAACCCGTCAGCACTGCGGATATTTCACAGGCCATACACGCCCAGCTGGCCGCAGCACGCAATCACTAGAACAGACTCAGCCTGCACCTTTCGACCTGCCGCCAGGAACTGCTGCGCCAGCCCGCTCAGCGCGGGTTTACCGCTTGCCTGGCCTGGCCCGTCGCAGTCAGCATCGTGCGTAAAGCCGGCACCTCGATGGCTTTGCTGAAGTAGAAGCCCTGCCCGTAGTCGCATCCCATCTCACGCAGGGCTTCCTCGACCTGCCCGGTTTCGATGCCTTCTGCCACCACATCCAGGCCCAGGGCATGGGCCAGATCGATGGTGGATTTCACGATGCAGTGATTACTCTTGCCATCACGCATGCCGCTGACGAACAGCCGGTCGATCTTCACCGTGGAGACCGGTAAGCGTTCGAGGTATTGCAGGGAACTGAAGCCAGTACCGAAATCATCGATGGAGAGACGGATGCCAAGGTCCGTAATCTGGTTCAGGCGTGCCACGGCCGTATCCAGGTCCGACAGCACCCCGCCCTCCGTGAGTTCCAGTTCAAGGCAGGCGGGCGACAGGCCAACGGCCGTCAGCAATTTTTCGACAGACTCCACAAAGGAGTCCTGACCAAGATTGGTCGCCGAGATGTTCACCGCGACCGATTGAAAATCATCAGCAGCGGATTCCTTTAATAACAGAAAGTCGCGCGCGGCCTGCTCAATCACCCACAGAGTCATGGGTGTGATCAGGGCGCTTTCTTCCGCCAGTGGCAGAAACTGGGACGCCGGCACCACGCCCCGATTTGGGTCCTTCCAGTGCATCAAGGCTTCCACACTAACGATCCTGCGATCACTGAGTCGATACTTGGGTTGATATCGCAGCTGCAGAATCCTGTCATCCAAGGCGTGCTTCAGCAGCCCCAGCACTGCCAGATTCTCTCGTGACTTCAGAGCCAGGGAACGGCTGTAGTGACTATGCTGAATGCGCCGCACACGAGCCTCGTTAGCCGCCATCTCCAGGCGCCTGAGGTAATCCTGTGGCTCAATCTTCGGGTCGTCTATTTCGATATCCGACCAGACACAATTCAATAACAGGGGAATCTGTTCGAACTCGATCGGCGATGCAATGCACTTCTCTACAATTGCACGTACTTGCTCGTGCCGCGCTGCATTACCGTGCCTGGCCAGAATCACCAGTCGATTGGTGCGAATATGATGAATCATTTCACCGAGCAAAAGCTGTGCATCCAGTTTCCGCACCAGACCAATAATCGCCTCCTTCTCAATAGCTGGCCCAAGCTTCAGCGACAACTCATTGAGATTGGTGATGTCGATGAGATAGAGGTAAACACAGACAGGCCCGGTGTCGACTGCTTCCCGGTGACCGCCCATCGCCCGCTGCAAAGTGACAAGCAGTGATTCCCGGTTGGGTAAGTCACTCACCGGATTGTGCAGCCAATGCCAGCGCAGACGCTTGATGTAGTTGCGGATCAGGTCGGAAGAACTGCCGACGATCACACCCACCAGCAGGAAGTAAGCGAGACGATAGACCCAGTTGGCAATGGACTGCAGTTCCCCGGTTGCGACATTGAGAGGCATCAGGGGGCCGAGCAGCAAGCCAGCACTTACCGCGGCGACCAAGCCACCACGCAGGCCGAAGACCAGGCCGGCGATGACCACCGGCACATACATGTTATGGGTATACACCACATAAGAGCCGCCAGTGAAGTAGACGGTGAAGGTACCCAGGGCCAGGGTAAGCAACACCAGCGCCACTGCAGCGATCTGAAAGCCACGGCTACGTTCCTCAACCCAGTAGTAGAGAGAGGTCATTGAGGTGGGCGGGTTAGAGGTGTCCTCTGCCATTCGAATCGAACGCGGCCTTCCTGTGCAGGATTGGTGTTGGCTATTCAGTGCCTTGAGGGGAGTATAGCCGGATTTATAGAGCAAATGGGGGAAGCGGAGCGCATCATCGACATTTTTCGCTGTCCTGCAGATTTTCCAAATCAGTCAGAAACCACCAATCGGCTGATAGCAGATTTTCATCAATCCAATGTGCTGCAAAATTAAGTCCTGGGCGAGTTGAGAGGCTATAATCCACGCCCGATGCAATCTGCCACCGACACCCTGCAACACGTTTTTGGATTCAGCGAGTTTCGCCCCTTGCAGGGCGAGATCATCGCCACCCTGATGGCGGGTGGTGACGCTCTGGTGCTCATGCCCACCGGCGGCGGCAAATCCCTGTGCTACCAGGTGCCGGCCCTGGCCATGGCTGGCTGTGGAGTAGTGATCTCCCCGCTGATCGCGCTGATGCAGGACCAGGTGGATGCGCTGCGCCTGCTGGGAGTCAATGCCGCCTTCCTGAACTCCTCCCTCACCCAGGCCGAGACTGCCGCCATCGAACAACAGCTGCTGGCCGGCGGGCTGGATCTGCTTTACATCGCACCGGAACGCTTCACCCAGGCGCGTACCCTGCAACTTCTGCGAGACTCCGACATCGCCCTGTTTGCCATCGATGAGGCCCACTGTGTCTCCCAGTGGGGCCATGATTTTCGGGCAGACTACCTGCAACTGAGCCTGCTGCACGAGTTGTTTCCCGCGGTGCCGCGCATCGCCCTGACAGCGACCGCCGACAAGCGCACCCGGCAGGAGATCATCAGCCGACTGCAGCTCGAGGACGCACGGCAGTTCATCGCCGGCTTCGACCGGCCGAATATCTGTTACCGCATCGCCCTCAAACAGAATCCGCGGCAGCAGCTACTGAAGTTTCTGAGTAACGAACACGGCACCGATGCCGGCATCGTCTACTGCCTGTCGCGCAAGAAGACCGAAGAGATTGCCGACTGGTTGTGCGAGCAGGGCTTCACCGCCCTTCCCTACCACGCCGGACTGAGCAATGAGGTTCGCGCCCGCCACCAGTCCCGGTTCCTGCGCGAGGAGCGCGTGATCATCGTGGCTACCATCGCCTTCGGCATGGGTATCGACAAACCGGATGTGCGCTTCGTGGCACACCTGGATATGCCGAAGACCATCGAGTCCTACTATCAGGAGACCGGCCGTGCCGGGCGCGACGGTGAGGCGGCGGATGCCTGGATGATTTACGGCCTGCAGGACGTGATCAAGCTCCGGCAGATGATGGGCAACTCCGAGGGTGACGAAAACCACAAGCGTTCCGAGCAGCATCGCCTCACGGCCATGCTGGGCCTGTGTGAAATCACCAGTTGTCGACGCCAGGCCTTGCTGGAGTATTTCGGCGAGACTCTGGATCAGCCATGTGGCAATTGTGATAACTGCCTGCACCCTCCCCAGACCTGGGATGGCACGGAGGCGGCCCGCAAGGCACTCAGCGTGGCCTTCCGTACCGGCCAGCGCTTCGGGGTGAATCACCTGATCGATGTCCTGCTCGGCGCCAACAGTGACAAGATTTTCCAGTTTGAGCACCAGCATCTCTCCGTCTATGGCATCGGTGACGACCTGACGGCGGCCCAATGGCGCTCGGTGTTCAGGCAGCTGGTGGCCCGTGGCTACATGAGCGTGGACCTGGAACGGTTTGGCGCCTTGCGCCTGGAAGAGAAATGCCGACCGCTGCTAAGAAACGAAGAAACCATCGAGCTGCGCAAGGATGCCGTGGCAAAAGTGGCGAAGCAACGCAGCAAGGTGAAGCTGGCACCGGAGATAGACATTGCCCTGTGGGAAGCCCTGCGGGATTGTCGGCGGGAATTCGCCGAAGAGCTCGGTGTGCCACCCTATGTGGTGTTTCATGACTCCACACTACAGGAGATGTGCCTGCGCCTGCCCCGGGACATGGAGGCCTTCGCCGGGATTTCCGGAGTTGGCGAGCGCAAGCTGGAGAAGTATGGACCCGGGTTTGTCAGAGTCATCGCAGATCATCTTGCGAATTGAATCCACCCGAAGCGCAGCGCCTGCACCCCGGCTACCGGATCGTCTTCAGCGACAGCTCATCGGGTTCAGAGCACCAGGCATCCCTGATTACTCGCCCACCATCTTGCGCGCATCGACCAGCGCATCGAATTGCGCCTCACTCAGGATACCCAGTGCCGCTGCGGCCTCCCGCAATGAGACTTTTTCCTCGAATGCATGCTTCGCCACCTTCGCCGCATTGTCATAGCCTATTTCTGTGTTCAGCGCCGTGACCAGCATCGACGAGCCATTCACATAGGCTTGTACCTGTTCGCGGTTTACCGAAATGCCTGCGATACAGTACCGCGACAGATTACCGAGGGCAGAACCCAGCAGCCGAATGGATTCCAGCACGCTGATGATGATCAGCGGTTTGTAGGCATTGAGCTGAAACTGACCCTGGCTGCCGGCCATAGTCACCGCCAGGTTATTCCCCATCACGCGCAGACAGACCATGCTTACAGATTCAATCTGGGTTGGATTGACCTTCCCGGGCATGATCGAGCTGCCGGGTTCATTGGTGGGGATGCTTATTTCCTGCAGCCCGCAGTGTGGTCCCGAGGCCATCAATCGCAGATCGTTCACGATTTTCAACACACTCACCGCAAGGCCATTCAAGGCGCCATGAACCTGTACCAGCGCATCGTGTGCGGCGATCTGCGCAAATTTATTGTCGGCGGGTGTGAACTGCAGCGCCGAGAGTTCGCTGATCTTTTCGCACATGAGCCCGGGCCAACCGGGCTCGGTATTGAGGCCGGTGCCCACCGCCGTGCCGCCGATGGCGAGCTGCCGGGCCTCCTGCTCCGCCCGGCTGATGTTCTCGAGCGCGCTCTCCACCTGGGATTGGAAGGCTCTGAATTCCTGGCCGAAGGTCAGCGGAACGGCATCCATCATATGGGTGCGACCCGCCTTGATTATGGAATCGAACTCAGCGGCTTTCAGTTTCAGCGTGTCCCGCAGGAGCACCAGTGCCGGGGCCAGATTGTGCTGGATTGCCATACAGGCAGACAGATGCATCACCGTGGGAAACACATCGTTGGTCGACTGCGACATGTTGACGTGGTCGTTGGGGTGTATCGGGGACTTCTGGCCCCGCTCCGCACCGGCCAGTTCGTTACACCGGTTTGCGATCACCTCGTTGAGATTCATATGGGTCTGGGTGCCGCTTCCCGACTGCCACGCACTGAGCGGAAACTGATCGGCGTGCTGTCCTGCCAGTATTTCATCGCAGACCTGAACGATCAGGCCGGCCTGTTCTTCCGAGAGTTTGCCCAGCGCTCTATGACTCAGTGCGGCCGCTTTCTTGACCAGGGCAAATGCCTCGATGAAGCCCCGGGGGAATTGGTCCGAACCAAAATCGAAGTGCTCCAGTGCCCGCTGGGTCTGCGCCCCCCACAGCTGCGCCCTGTCTACCTCGACTGTTCCCAGGCTATCGGTTTCCAGTCTTGTGCCTGACACCGACGCTGGTTTCGCTGAATCGCTCATAACTGCCACTCCTGTTGCACAACCATGATCCGATTGGCCTCCACAAGCACCTTACACCCAGACGGCGTCGTATTACGACTATGCTACTCAATTCGCAGTGTGCCGCAAAATTCAGGGCGAGGAACAGGATTTCACTACCAGTTTAGCTGCCCAGGAGGAGAAATCCCGGGAATTCTGAGTCAGTTTCGCCAGGCTTAGTCTGGGAGATCACAGCACAGCAGAGACAGAAATCGGGCATGCCGGCTGGTTCGACTGTAATTCATCTAGAACGCAAACCCGAATGCGAGGCCGGCTACCGCGGCATTCTCATGGTGCTCGTGATAATCCCAGTGCAATTGCGGAGACAGGGTGAAACGTCCGAACTCGAATTCGTACAGCACACCAACACGGGACACGAAGATTTCATGGTCCTCCACGAATTCCACGCCCGGGCCCAATTGCATTATCAGCCCCCCGTGCAGATGCACGTCGGCCACGGCCAGGACGGTTGTGGCATCGAGTCCATCGAAGGCATGTTCCACTACAACACCGAGCCCCAGTAGCTGGTTTACCCGGTATTCATAGTCCACCCCCAGGGAGGCGAAATCGCCTTCCCCACGGACGTGGGTATTTGCCGGTAGCAGGGACAGGTGATGCGGGGCATGAAACCCCTCGCTCGTCTCATGCTCTGAGCTTGTCTGCGCCTGAACGGGATTAACCGCCAAGAGCATGAGTAACATCGCAGCGCTTGCTAGCTGACCACGTCTCTTTATCATCTGTCCTGACCTCCTAGTCGAGGCGAAATCGCGATGGAAAATTGTGCCGGCTAATTATAGCGTATTCAGGCTGCACCTGAATCAGGAAACGTTAGCCAATAAGGCCTGCAGAAAATGCCAGAAGACCGGGCAGGCCAGATGGGGTATCTTCCACCTGAATCTGACAAACAGGGACGGAAAGACCATGCGCAAGCACGCTGGCCGCATACCAGTCACTCTACTATTCCTGCCGCTTATGCTGGGCAGTCCGCTAAGCGCTCAAGATCAGGGAACCAGCACTATGTCCGACAACGCACGCATCATTCGCGAATTTATTCAGGCCTGGTCGCGCCTGGATGCCGCGGAACTGGCAGGCTACTTCACCGAAGACGGCACCTACCACAACATCCCCGCCTCGGCGGTGAGCGGCCGCGAACCTATCGCGCAGTTCATTGCGGGCTTCACGGAACACTGGCAATCCACAGACTGGGAGATCATCAGCCTGTTTGCCGACGGTGATCGGGTGATGGCCGAACGCATCGATCACACGGTGGTCAACGGCAGGCCCGTGGACCTGTCCGCCGTCGGTGTATTTGAAATGGAGAACGGAAAGATCAAGGTCTGGCGAGACTACTTCGACCTGGCGACTTACACCGATGCGCTCACGGCTGCCTTGCAGGCCCAATAGACCCGACAGACCCGACGCGCAACTACAGGGGGAAATCCCGGCCCACGGACCCCAGGCTCAGGCCACGCACACGGTCTTCGCGTTGACAAATTCGCGCAGGCCGAAATAGCTCAACTCCCGACCATAGCCGGATCCCCCGATGCCGCCGAAGGGAAGCCCGGGATCAGATTTCACGAAGTCGTTGACGAAACAGGCACCGGCCTTGATGCGCGTCGTGGCGATCTCCTCGCCACGTGCCAGATCCTCGGTGAACACAGCGGCGCCCAAACCGAATTCCGTGTCGTTTGCGATACGGATGGCGTCCTCCTCATCCGCCGCCTCGATAATGGCCGCCACCGGACCGAACAGCTCTTCGTCATAGGCTGGCATGCCCGGCTTCACATTCGTCAGCACCGTTGGCGGATAATAGGCGCCTCTCATGTCCGGGACTTCGCCACCGAGCAACAGGGTGGCTCCCTGCTCCACTGACTTCAGCACCTGCTGGTGCAATTCATCCCGTAGATCCATGCGGGCCTGGGGACCGATATCGTTGCTGCGATCTGTCGGGTCGCCCATCTTCTTTAATTGCATGGCGGCTACAAATTTCTCGGTGAATTCACCGAGAACAGACTTGTCGACTATGAAGCGCTTGGCGGCGATACAGCTCTGGCCGGCATTGAGCAGACGACTGGTAACACAGACATCAACGGCCTTGTCGATATCCGCATCGGCCAGCACCACGTAGGGATCACTGCCACCCAGCTCCAGCACCGACTTCTTGATCATCGCGCCAGCCTTGCTGCCCACGGCCTTACCGGCACCGGTGCTGCCCGTCAACGAAACAGCTTTTATATGGGGATTTTCGATGACCGCGCTGACCTGTTCATTGGCAATCAGCAGAGTACGAAACGTATTCTCAGGAAAGCCCGCCTGCAGGAAAATGTCTTCGATGGCCAGGGCACTGCCGCAGACATTGCTGGCGTGCTTGAGGACGCCGCCGTTGCCGGCCATCAAGGCTGGGCAGGCAAACCGAAACACCTGCCAAAAGGGAAAGTTCCAGGGCATGACCGCAAGCACCACACCGATCGGGCGATAGGAGACCTTGCTGACACTGTAACTGGTGTCCACCCACTCATCCTGCAGGAATTTCTCCGCATTGAGTGCGTAGTATTCACAGGCCAAGGCGCATTTCTCGATTTCCGCCTCGCCGCCCGCGAGATTCTTGCCCATCTCTTCGCACATCAATACCGCCAGTTCTTCCTTGCGAGACAGCAAAACCTCAGCGGCCTTGCGCATCAGCGCCGAGCGTTCGGCAAAGTTGGTCTGCTGCCAGGCTTCATTGGTGATCGCCGCCTGCTCGATTATGTCAGCCACCTGCCCTGTGCTCATCGCCTCGTAGCGGCGCAGTACTTCCCCGGTGGCAGGATTGATGGTTTCCAAGCTCATACTGTTATCTCCCGAATTGTTGCGACTTCAGCCTGGCGGTGAACTGCGAGTAACGATAACCGCTGGGTGACAGGAAGTCACTGGGGCGCTGGAGTCGGGACAAACTGCCCCGGTTTAGCTACACTCCGGTACCAGCTAGACCTTGTAAGGAAAACCACGATTCATGTATTCCCCGGAGCCACCCATGACCACGATCAGCTATTCCCGACTGGCCGCCTTCTGTGCCTTTCTCATTATTAACAGTGCGGCTATCGCAGATGTAACCCTGGTGCGCTACGGTCCAGCGGGTGAGGAGAAGCCGGGAATACTTGACGATCAGGGTCGTGTGCGAGATCTCTCAGCACAGCTGAATGAGATTACACCTGCCACTCTTTCCGATTCGGGGCTGCAGGAACTCTCCAACATCGATGTTGATAGCCTGCCCCTGGTGCAGGGTAATCCACGACTGGGTATCCCCCTCACCGGAATCGGCAAGATCATTGCCATTGGATTCAACTACGTGAACCATGCCGCCGAGATGGAAGTCACACTGCCTACCGAACCGCTCACCTTCATGAAAGCCACGTCTTCGCTGACTGGCCCGTTCGATAACGTCATACAACCCCGCAACGGTCACAAGCTGGACTATGAAGCCGAACTGGTCGTGGTTATCGGACGCCGCGCACAATACATTTCCGAGGACGAGGTCTTCGACTATATCGCTGGCTACACCGTAGGGCATGATGTTTCGGAACGGGCATTCCAGCGTGAGCGTGGTGGCCAGTTTACGAAAGGTAAATCGGCGGATACATTCGCGCCAGTCGGCCCCTACTTCGTGAGCAAGGATCAGGTTGACGATATCCAGAATCTGTCGATCTGGTCTGAGGTAAACGGGGAAATGCGCCAGCAGGGCAATACTGCGGACATGGTGTTTGGCGTGAAGGAGATCGTGAGCCACCTCAGCCAGTTCATGACCCTCTATCCGGGCGACATCATCTTCACTGGCACGCCGGCAGGCGTGGGAGACGGCATGATGCCTCCACAATACCTCAAGCCAGGCGATGTCGTCAGAATCGGCATAGAAAATCTGGGTGAACAACGTCAGACCATTTCTCCACCGAGGTAGCACTGTGGGCCTGGCGAAAATCGGTGTTCGCCTTCGGATCAATCGCCTAGCAACATGGCAGGTCGCTGCCAATCAGTGCGACCATGCTAAAACACAGTGTTTAACAAACGCTTATAAACAAGTATCCGCGGAGCAGATGGAGTAACATCTGCTCCGCGGGTACACTCTACAAAAAACTGGAGGCGGGGTAGGATTTGGACAATTTAGTGTGGCTTGGAATCGCCTTCTGCGTTTCCCAGTCGGCCATGTTTTCGGGCCTGAACCTGGCGTTCTTCGGCCTCTCCCGACTGCAGCTGGAAGTGGAGGCTGAAACCAATCCCAAGGCGCAGCGGGTTCTCGCCATGCGGCAGGACTCCAACTTCCTGCTAACAACCATTCTCTGGGGTAACGTTGGAATCAATGTGCTCCTCACCCTGCTATCGAATTCTGTACTGGCAGGGATCTCAGCGTTTTTCTTCTCAACCTTCATCATCACTTTTCTTGGTGAGATCATTCCCCAGGCCTATTTTTCCCGTAACGCCCTGCGCATGGCCTCGCTGCTCGGCCCCGTGTTGCGGCTGTACCAGTTCATCTTCTACCCGGTCGCCAAGCCTGCCGCCATGATCCTGGACAAGTGGCTGGGAGCTGAATCCGCCGAGTTTTTCCGTGAGCAGGTAATTCGGGATATGCTGATGAAGCATGTGGAACATCACGACAGCGACGTGGATGATGTAGAAGGCATTGGAGCCCTCAACTTTCTGGAGATCGACGATATCGCCGCCGTACAAGAAGGCACCGATATCGATCCCGACAGCATCCTGAGATTTCCCACGGACGTGGACCTGCCACGACTGCCCGAGTACAAGGCGACCCCGGATGATCCCTTCCTGCAGAGTCTGCATGCCTCCGGCAAGAAGTGGGTCATACTCGCCGACGAAAGCGGGCTGCCCTTGTTGCTGCTGGATGCCGATGGCTTCCTCCGTGACGTGCTGCTCAGCCACGGCAACTCAGACCCCTATCACTACTGTCATCGCCCCATCATCGTGAAGAGCGCCAACACCAATCTCGGCTCGGTGATTCGCATGCTGAAACGCTCAAACAAGGACAGCCACGGTGTGATTGAAAACGACGTGGTGCTGGTATGGACCGAGAACCCGCGCATAATCACCGGTGCCGATCTGTTTGACAGGTTGCTGGTTGGGATCAAATAGCCCATGCAATGCAGGTATAGTGTCTCTATCCCCCACGGGGTATCCGTCAGTCGCAGGCCTGACTTTGAATCGAGGTTCCGATGAACGACTTGTTAGCAACATTGACTGAAGCACTGACCGACCAACAGACCTATGTGCAAGTGGCCTTGATCCTGGTCTCTTTATTCGCAGGACAGATTGTTGCAGGCTTCATTCGCCGCCGCCTCAACATCCTCAAGCAGCCTCCCGCAGACGCGACCGGACCAAACCTGCAGCTCACTGTCTATCGGCTGGGGCGGCTGCTCGTACCGGCGCTGACCATCCTGATTCTGAAGATTTCCTCGGAACTGATACTGGATCCTGACAGCAGCGCTTGGCTCAGCATTGCCGCGATCACCATCCTCGTCGTGTATGCCTACTTCAAAGCCATTGGCATCCTGGTCAGCAACCAGCTGGCCGCCCGGGCCTTGCTGATGGTGGGCATTCCGCTGCTGGCGCTGCAGTCTGTGGGTGCATTGCCCTACCTCACCTCCATCCTGCAATCCATTGGCATCGAGGTGGGCAATATCCGCATCACCCTGCTGGGGGTGATGCGGGTCACCATATTCGGTTCGCTGATTTTCTGGTTGGGAAGAATCTCCAATGCTACCGGACAACAGGCCATCAGGAAGCAGGAAAAGCTGGATTTCCGCACCCGGGAAGTTGCCGCCAAACTCTTCGAGATCGGTGTGTTTGTGGTGGCATCCCTGTTGCTGCTACAAATCATGGGCATCAACCTCACGGCGCTGGCTGTATTCGGCGGCGCACTGGGTGTCGGCCTCGGCTTTGGCTTGCAATCCATTGCGTCGAATTTCATTTCGGGGCTCATCATCCTGCTGGATCGATCACTTTCAATCGGCGACTTCATTGAACTTGAAGATGGCCGCAGCGGCTATGTCACCGCCCTCAACATGCGTTCCACGACCCTGGAAACCTTCGAGGGCAAGGACATCATGGTGCCCAATGAGATGTTTATCACCGGCACCTTCGTCAACTGGACCCACAAGAACGAGAAACAACGCTACCGAGTCGATTTCTCAGTGGCCTACAACACCGATATCCGCAAGCTCGTTGAGGTGATAAAGGAAGCCGTCGCCACTCACCCGCAGGTGCTGAGCGGTGAAGAGTATCCTATCGAGGAAAGGCCGGACTGCGAGATCGACAGCTTCGGCGACTCCGGGGTCAATATGTTCGTGGAGTTCTGGATTGAGGCCATCGATGACGGCAAGAACAGGGTCGGCGGTGATCTCTTGCTCATCATCTATGAGACCATGCGCGATCATGGCTTCACCATCCCATTCCCGCAACGGGAAGTGCGGATACTCAACGAGGGTGAGGCGGAAATTAAGTCGGTTGAAAAGAAGTAGACAGCCAGGAGTCGGCTGAGGGGAGTCAGCGCAAGCAGAAAGCTTGCACCGACCCCCGCAAAGGAAAGCGCTCAGTCCGGTTTAATTGGAATACTCGGTGCCGTTAACCGGGATCATCAGGTGCGCACCAGACGTACCGGAATTCATCATCCAGGGCGTACCCCGGCCCGCCAGTGAATTGTTGCGCTGGGAGCCGGTGGGCATACCCAGTTGCTCTGCGGTAGCGAAAGGCAGGGATACGACCATCAGGTACTGAATACGATCAGGTGTATCGAAGCGGCGGTAGGCGAGTGAACCAAAAACCCGCGCCGAGATTCTTCCTTCATCTTCTGCCTTTTGCAGTGCCAGTTGTAACTCTTCACCCTCCAGGCCCTGCGCTGACAGTTTGGCCTGCAGGTCACGACGCGCGCGCTGGGACACAGGTCCACAACGGGTAAAGCCTTCCTCATCCGTGGGCTGGCATTCAACATGATTGCTACCAACTTTCAGGGTTACTCGATTACCTTCGTCGTCGTAAGTGTATACGGTGGCATCGGCGCGCAGGTCTTCTGGCAGTGGTGACAGTGCTTTCTCGATGGTTGCCTGGTCAGACTGGGCTGCGACCTGGCCCGATAACAGCATGGCTGCGGCCAACATGGCCAATCCGCTTTTCTTCTTTTGCATCACTACCTTTAGCATGACTACCTCCTGAGGTTTCTTGTATTGCTGTTTTTTTACTGGTTCTGTTTTTTCACAGTAGTTGGTTTCGAACTGGCCCGGACCCCCTGGGTCATTCCACAGCCGGATTCTGTGTCACCGGAAACCGGCATTCTACGGCATTCCCGGGACCAGCCACAGATTTTCATCTGATCTTGATCAAGAATCTGGCAAAATACCCGCTCCGGTTAGCGGCGGCCCTTATCAAATCCCATAAAATTCAGTAAGTTGTTCCCGCGACACCCACAGCTTCGCTGTGTTAATGGATGTAATTAATCAAGCAGAGAGATTGTAGGCAGCCTGTGGAAACCAATACAACAATAAACAATCCGACTTCCCGTGGCATGCCGCAGATTGACGCCCTGCTCGTGCGCGCCCATTCAATAGCCGCGTTCGTCACCTTGCTCGTCGCGGTGACCTTCGGCATCCTGGTGTCCCTGCAGTTCGTGTACCCTGACCTGATCGGTGTCTTCCCGAGCTGGGGGCGCATGCGCTATGCCCATACCCAGGGCATCATGCTGGGCTGGCTCGGTAACGCCTTCCTGGCCTTCCTCTACTATGCCGTGCCGATTCTGACTGGTCGTCCAGCGGGTTCGCGCAACCTGGGGCTGCTGCTCTTCGCGTTGTGGAATTTCGCGGTCATGATCCCCGGATGGGGCCTGGTGTTGAGCGGCTACAGCCAGCCACTGGAGTGGGCCGAGTTCCCGCTTCCGGTGGACGTGCTGGTAATTCTCGCGTTCCTGCTGGCTGCCCTGCAGTTCCTGCCGCCCTTCTTCAAACACGGTTTTGAAAACCTCTACGTGTCCAGCTGGTACATCATCGGAGGACTGGTGTTCACCCTGATGTCCTACCCCATGGGTAACCTGGTACCGGAATTCGTGCCGGGTGCCGCCGGTGCCGCTTTCAGCGGCTTGTGGATTCATGACGCGGTAGGACTCTTCGTCACGCCCCTTGCCCTGTCTATCCTGTATTTCGTCGTGCCCGCCTCCACGGGGCGGCCGATCTTCAGTCACTTCCTGTCCATGCTGGGATTCTGGGGCCTGTTCTTCCTCTACCCCCTCAACGGCATTCACCACTACATCTATTCGGTGATCCCGATGGCGGCGCAGGCGACGGCTATCATCGCCTCATTCCTGCTGGGGCTGGTGGTGATCATCGTGGTCAGCAACCTGATGTTGTCGCAACGGGGCAGCGGCTGGATTCCACAGAATATCGCACTGCGTTTCGCCTCCATGTCGGTGGTGTTCTACCTGATCGTCAGTCTGCAGGGGTCCCTGCAGGCCGACATGGCATTTAGCCAGGCCGTGCATTTCACCGACTTCATTATTGGTCACTCCCATCTGGCCATGCTGGGCTTCGCCACCTTCGCCGGTATTGCAGGCATCGTGCATGCCTGGCAGAAACTACCCGACAGCACCCTCAACGGGCGGGCTCTGGAGTGGTCATACTGGTTGCTCACTATCGGCATCACCATCATGGTGATCGACCTGACTGTGGCCGGGCTCGTGCAGGGCGAGTACTGGCAGGGTAGCGCGTCCTGGCTGGAGTCGGTGCGTGCCTCCAGTCCTTACTGGCTCGTCCGCACACTCTCTGCCATTCCAGTCACTCTGGGTTTCATCCTGGTGTTCTATGGTCTGGTCAGCGGCAAGCCCGTCGCGGCCGAGGCATCAAGTGCCACGCAGGAAGCTGCTGCGGAGCCAACCCAGGCGCCGCCTACTGGCCTGTCTCCAGCGCTGCGCATGTCCTATACCGTGGCAGCCGTCGCCGGTGTTGGTTTCTTCGTATTCTCGGTATCCCTGCTTGGCATCATTCCTCGCCAGACCCTGTCCGATGAGACCCTGACCCTCGCCCCCGGCCCGGCACTGAGCCTGTCGGCAGCGGAGGCGCGTGGCCGAGACATCTACGCCAGGGAAGGTTGTTCCTATTGTCACACCCAGCAGGTGCGCTACACCGAGGCTGACATGCAACGCTTCGGCGCACCCTCCCTAGCCTGGGAGGGACGCATGGACTACCCCCATATGCTGGGCACCAGGCGCATCGGACCAGACCTGGCGCGCACTGTGAATACCAGGACAAAAGAGTGGCACCTGGCACACCTGTTCTCGCCACGCAGCGTGGTTCCACAGTCCATCATGCCCGCCTACCCGGAGATGTTTGACGGCAGTGCGGACCGACCGCAGCGGGATGCCATGGATCTTGTCGCCTATCTGGAAAGCCTGGGACGGGAACGCGACCTGGCCTGGCCGGAGGGCGATCGTCGGGCGCGCCAGTTGACCCAGGACGAGAGAGCGCTGATGTCCCTCAATGCCGAAGTGCTCAATGCCCATCCCGCCATGACCCGTCCGCGCGGCAATGCGCCTGTCTTGCCAGCAACTACGAATACCGACTACGGGCAATCACTGTGGCGGGATAACTGCAGTGGTTGTCACGGCAGCGATGGACGCGGAAATGGACCCGCCGCCGGCTGGCTGCAACCGGCACCGGTTAACCTGACCGAGCACCGCTACCGGGCAGATCTGCTGGCTGATATTTTATGGAATGGCGTGTATGGCTCTTCCATGCCCGCCTGGCGCGACATGAATCCGGAACAGCTCGCGGCGCTGGTAGCCGTCGTCGATTCCTTCAGCGAGGTCAATACGGACCCAGGCGCGCCCGCCGCAATCGGCCAGGGTCGCCTGGTCTACCAGACCCATTGTGCCGAGTGTCACGGGGACGATGGCGATGGTAACGGCTTCGCCGCCAGCAACCTGCCAATACCGATCATGCCAACCGACTTCACCCGCGACCTGCTCAGCGAAGCGGCCATCCTGCGCACGCTGCAAGAGGGCGTGGTCGGCACATCCATGGCACCCTGGGGGGATCGTTTGAGCGAGGCGGAAATGAATGCCGTCGGACAGTTCATACGCTCGCTGTTCCGGGGCGGGAACGAGCTGGCCAGTGGAGGAATCAACAATGATTAGCACCGTGATCGTGGCGTCGAGCCTGGTGATGGCCATCCTGTTTACCGCAGTGTATCTACTTAACCCCACTATGAGGGCGCGGATAGAGGCGCCCAAGTTTGTTTTTCTCCGGCAACTGGCAGAGTATGATCAATCCTTGAGAAGTGATTGCCATGGGCCATCCGATGTGGAGCAGCCATGAATTACCTGAAAGCTAAACGATCCACTACACAACGCGGCCTCAACCTGATGACCGCCTCCCTAGCCGCGGCGGTCGTCGGTGTTGGCGTCATGGCCGCCGTGATGGCATTCACGCCCGGCCCTGCCAGCGACTCTGTGATCGCAGAGCCCAGCGTGGAGTATGGTCGCCTGCTGGTCCGGGAAACCGCGGCAATGATGGGCCCCGGTCATGCGGACCCGGCCATGCGCTTCAGCGGCAGCAGCATGGATTGTGCCTCCTGCCACCTGGATACTGGCACCGAACCCGGCACCCTGTCCCTGCTCCAGACCGACTCTGCCTACCCGCGATTTTCCGGCCGCGATGGTGGCATGCGTGACCTGCGCGACCGCATCAATGGCTGCATGACGCGCAGCATGAACGGCAGGGAATTAGCCCGGGACAGCATCGAGATGGTATCCATCGAGATGTACATCAAGAACCTGAACCAGCAATACGCCCTTATGGGAGAGAGCAAGACTACTCCCGCCGAGCCAGCCCCGTTCAACGAACCCAACCGACGCGCCGACATCGACGCCGGCGAAGTCGTGTTCCGGGAGCGCTGCCAGGTGTGTCATGGCGACAACGGACAGGGCCTGCTACAGACCACGAATCCTGCTGATGGCTACCTGTTTCCACCCCTGTGGGGACCGGACAGCTTCAACAATGGCGCGGGTATGACCCGGATACTGACTGCCGCACGTTTCATCAAGGCGCGCATGCCACTGGGACAAGCTGACCTCAGCGATGACGAGGCCTATGACGTGGCAGCGTTCATGAATTCCCATGAGCGGCCGCAACGCGACAATCTCGAACTGGACTATCCCGATCTCACCAACAAGCCGATCGACAGCCCCTACCCACCCTATGCCGATGAGTTTCCCGTGGATCAGCATCGCTATGGACCCTTCGAACCGATTCGCGACTACTACCGCAATCTGTAGGGCATCACAGTTACTGCCAGCACCAGCAGCGCAAACAGAAACGCCCGTGATGACAGCTCATCACGGGCGTTTTTTATTTCCGGCAGGGCTCTCCCGGGGCGAGCAGGACGCCCCTTGAATCAGCCCGCGTAAATCAGACTGTAGCCATGCTCCTGGCTACGCGCGGCGGCCACCACGCCGGCTGGCACGAAGCGACTGCCCGGGATGTTATTGGCCAGCAGTTCATTGTAGATCTCTTCCGCGTTGCCGCCCGTGGCGCGCGCCAGGGATTGCGACATGCTCTGGGTAGCCTTACTGCAGACGCAGTAGCTGACCCCGCGTGCGATCAGGGATTGAATTGTGTTGCCGCGGTTTGCGAAGGAAGTGCCTTCAATCATCATCGGATTCTGTTCCCAGGGACCATCGGTCTCCCGGTTATTGAATCCGGTAATGCGACTGAAAACGCCGCCATACTTTTTCCACATGGCATCGTTATAGCCGAAGGCGGTGGACGCATGGCGGAAGCAGACGATGATGGCATTGTCGGATTCCGCGCCACCGGCATAACCCGACTCGTGGCCTATCATGAGGTTGCTCGCATAGTTGAGCGCTGTCATACCACCATTGCCGGTAGCGGAATCCACAAAGATGCGGTGACTGCCGGGCTTCTCATCCATCCAGGCATCCTCGGCATGACGGGCCGGGGTAAAGCCATGATGCTGCGCATGATCATGCTCCTGGGCGCTGGCACCCCTGGCCAGAGCCGCGGTGGTGGCGACCACGCCTACTCCGGTCAGGAATCGACGACGATTGCGGGTATTGTCAGAATTGTTGCTCATTGAGGTCTCCCCCTCCCTGCGCTGTGATCCACATAAAACTAGCCGCGACATTCAACCGCAGAAAAAGCATGAAGTCGAGTGAGGCAGATCAATATTGCTGGGCTTTTACCGGGATAAAGTGCCAACCCGAATACGGCGATACGCGTAAAAAGCTGGCCACCGGGGCGGGAAACGCAGGCGGCGGCAGCCAGTCGTCAGATTGCAACAGATTGTGTCTCGGTGACCCGGCCGCAGGCATGTTGGCTGCTTTGCGTTATCATAGACAGAGATCAGATTGCGGAGCATGCGCTTGGAAAAACGGTTGCCTACTCGAATGCCTGTCCAGTTGCCTGGTCGATTGCAAAAATTGCTAAGCAAGGCCTGTCTGCCGGCACTCCTCATCGGAGCCAGCCTGCCTACCTTGCTCGGCGCCAGTGTGGAAACCCTCTCGGCAGATCAACTCGCCTGGCTGGACTTCAAGAATGCCCGTGGTGAGCCTTCCCTGATTCTCGGAGATCTGGAACACCCGTCTGCGAATGAAGTGTTCAGGGTCATCCCCGAAGTCACTTCCCAGCCACTGGATGCCGAGAAACTGCAACTCGGTTTCGAGCTGTTCAATGAAAAACGCCTGTCCCGCGATGGCAGCATCGCCTGTAGCTCCTGCCACATTGGCCTGCTGGGAGGCGTGGATCGCCGGCCACTGCCTTTCGGTATCGATGGTGCCCTAGGCGAATTCAATGTGCCTACCATTCTCAACGCCTCGCTGAATTTCAGGCAATTCTGGGACGGGCGCGCGCTGACCCTGCAGGAGCAGGCCCTCGGCCCGATCGAAAACCCGGCGGAGTTTGGTCATGATCTCGACAGCGCTATCGCGGTGCTGCGGAGCATCCCCGAGTATGCGTCTGCCTTTGGCACGCTCTACCCCGATGGCGTGACCGTCGCCAATCTCAGTGATGCCATTGCCTATTACGAAACCATGAACTTCACCGGACTGCGCACGCCATTCCTGCGCCAGTTCGAAGAGGCCGGAGAAGCACTGAGTAGCAAGGCCCTGCGTGGTCAGCAACGATTCGTGGAAGTGGGTTGCGCAAGTTGCCACAACGGCATCAACCTCGGCGGCAATTCCTTCCAGCAACTGGGCGTCGCACTGGACTGGTACGACACGGCGCGGCCAGCCAGTGCCAGCGATGCAGGCCTGATGGGGCGGACCGGCCGCGAGCAGGACAAGCATGTATTCAAGGTGCCCACACTGCACAACGTGGCCACTACTGGTCCCTGGTTACACGACGGCAGCATCACTTCCCTGCAACAGGCCGTGGACCAGATGGCGCGGAAACAGTCCGGTCGCTACCTCGATAACCGGGACATCGACGACATCGTCGCTTTTCTGCGCACACTGGGAGATCCGCAAAGCCTCATCGGCGACTGCACGGCCAGTGGCAACTACGCCATCATCCTGGATTGTGACGTGAAACAGGTCACCACCGACATGACGCTGTCGCCTGTGGACCGTGCAATGCTGCCCGACCCGGACGAGATCTCCGCCCTGCATGCGCGCGAATATGCCGCCGCACGCGAGGCTGCTGCGGCAGCACCGGTGCGCATCGAGACAGAGATGCAACGCATACGCACCGGCGAAGTCGCGCACTTCGACTTTCTGCAGTTCGAACACATCGAGATGACGCGTCATGCGCTGGCGCTTTTCTTTCCCCCGGCGGACAGCAGTCCGCAGCAACGCGACTCCCTGCTGGAAGAGGCTGCCAGATGGCAACAGGCCGCCAGGGATTATGAATTGGAGATCACAGACTTTCTGCGCAAACAGGCAGTCATCGGCAGTGCACGGGCCAATTACCAGGACCTCCTGAACCAGCTGGCCATCGATGCCGATGAAAGAGTGCTGGCTCTGCTGGCCAGGGCCGAGAGAAGTGCGCTGGCGTTTTACGCCAGCCCGGGGGCCGAAACCCTGGCCAGCCTCGCAGCAGCGACCGCGGCACTGAAGGCGGTCGAGGCAGAACCGCGACTGATCGATGAACTGGACGTACAGCTTCGACTGCTCAGCACCTACACGGCTTTTCCACAGGCCTGACGGCGAGACTGCGGGGGCGATACTGCACAAGCTTCGCACCGGCAAACCGATTGCCGCACCCCCACAGCATTCAAACCCGAAGAGACAAATTCAATCAAACCAGGAGAACATCAACGATGAAACTTTCAACATTCCTGCTAGTCGCCCTGCCAGCACTACTGCTCGGTACACCGGTTTTTGCCGCGGATGAATTACCGATTCCCGGCTACCCCGCCAGCAGAGACTACCCCGGCGCCCATCTCACTCCGGATCCCAACACCGAGTACAAGGTGGTATTTGACTTTGTCGTGACAGACGACAACCTCGATGACCCCTACCCGATGCTTCCCCTGGTTGCCCGGTATGTGAATACCCTGGCGAACCTGGGTGTGCCCGCAGAGAATCGCAAGATTGCCATCGTCATGCACCAGGGGTCCGGGCTTATTGGCCTGAAGAACGACGAATTCAAGGCGCGACACGACGGCAAGGACAATCCCAATATCGAATTGATCAGGCAACTGCATTCCGCCGGGGTCGCCTTCCATCTCTGCGGCCAGGGTGTACTGTCCCGCAACGTGGAGGAAAGTGATCTGCTCGACGAGATCCAGGTCGACTACTGGGCCCTGACCACCTTGATCGAGTTGGGCAGACAAGGCTATGTGAAGATTGGCGGCTAGGCCGCCGCTGGCCGGGGAAGGATTAACAGGGCCTTGCGCCCCTCGGTTCTTCCCCGGACCGGCCAGCGGCCTGCTCCGTGGCACCCAAATTCCAACACTTTGTAACAAAGCCATTGGGTGTTTTGAATTTCCAGTACAATTCCGCATCAAATAATAATGACAGAGCCACTGCAGCTCTATATCCAGCGGGGTAGAACCCATGTTTTCGGCTAAGCGGAAAGCGCGCCATCTCTCGAGTAACAGCGCCTCTCACCCGCGCCTGTATCCGTTAAATCGCAGTCACCTGGCCTCGTTTCCAGGCCTGCTCGCGGGCACGGTGTTGCTGCTGATCTCAGGCCTGACCCAGGCCCAGGAATCCGCCGAAGACGACACGACCGTGATCTATGCCGCCGACTACTTCAACGAGTGGCAACCCATTACTGCCCAGGACATGCTGGATCGCATTCCCGGCCTCGCCGGTGGCGGCGGCCCCGGTGGACGCGGCGGACCGCCGGGTGGTGGAGGCAATCCCTCGTCGGGTGGTCGCGGACTCGGCAGTGGCAGCGGCGGCACCGACATACTCATCGACGGCAAACGCACCGCCGGCAAGAATAACCAGACCGGCGGCCTGTTGAGTCGCATCCCTGCCGACCAGGTGCAGGAAATCCAGATTATTCGCGGCACATCCGGCGAGCTCGATGTGCGCGGCAGCAGCCAGGTCATCAACGTGGTGCTGTTCGAAGCGCTCTCCTCCAACAGCGTGTCCTGGGAAACCACCGGCACCTATTCCCAGGACCAGACCTTCACGCCAACCGGTGCTGTCGCCCTCAGTGGCCAGCGCGGAGATTTCAATTATCTGCTGAGCCTGCGCAGCGACCGTCGCTACACCCATTCCCAGACTTACGAGCACAGCGTGCTGGCGGACTTCGCACCCAATGACACCATCTATGAGGACCGACTCAACACCCGGGACAACAACGCGCTGAGCATGAACTTCGGCTACAACATTTCGCCCAACAGCAGTGTACGCATGAACGCCCTGTATGCCATACAGGACTCACCCACCGACATCGATCGCATCACCCGCGACCTGCGCAGCACACCGACCGCACTCACCATCGAGAAAGAAACCAATCCCTCGGACCGGGACAACTGGGAAGTGGGTGGCGACTACGAGATCAGCTTTGCCAACGGCGGTCGCTTCAAGTTGCTCGCCATCGCCAACCAGAACAACCAGGACTCCACTCGAAACCGCTTCAAGATGGATGCGGATGGCCTGTTCGAGAAGAACCTGTTTCTCAACAGCGACAGCACCACTGAGGAACGCATCGTCCGCAGCTCCTACACCATGGATATTTTCACCGGGCAGAGCCTGGAATTTGGCATCGAGCGCGCACAGACCCTGCTCGATTCCAAGCTGGTACTGGGCCTGCTCAGTACCACCGGCACACCGTCAGAGGCCGCGGGCGGACTGGTTCCCCAGAATGTCAGCAATGCCAACTCTCAGGTGGAAGAGATTCGCTACGAACCCTTCGCGATCCACAACTGGACCATCAATCCCAAACTGTCGCTGGAATCTACGCTGGTCTATGAGACCTCAGAGATTTCCCAGACTGGTGACGTCCGCAACTCCCGCGACTTCGACTTCATCAAGCCAAAGCTGGACCTGCGTTACAACCTGACGAATAACCTGCAGTTCCGTGGCACCATCGAACGCATCGTCAATCAACTGAGTTTCTCCGACTTCGTGGCCAGCAACGACGAGGCAGACAACGACCGCAACACGGTTGCCGGTAACGCCCAGCTGCGCCAACAGACCCAGTGGCGCTACAGCTTCAATACCGAGTACCGCTTACCAAATGACGTCGGGGTGATGAATGCGGAGCTGTTCTATGCCGATCACCAGGACGTGATCGACCGTATCGACGTTTCCACTTCGGATACCAACCTGGCGTCTGCAAATGGCAACATCGGCGATGGCACCGAGATCGGTGCCGATCTCTCTGCCAGTATCCGCATGGGCTTCATCGGCATGCCGAATATGCTGGTTTCTCCCGCCTTCCTGGTGCAGGACTCTGAAGTAATCGATCCTTTCCTCGGCATCGAACGCCGCTTCCGTTCCTACATCCGCGGACAATTCAGGCTCACCCTGCGGCATGATATTCCCGAGTGGCGATTCAACTGGGGCTTCCAGAATTTTGACCGTGTGGACGGAGGGCTGTTCGCCTACGATGTGGACGATATCGAGTTCGAGATCGGTGACCCGCGCTACAATTTCTTCGCTGAGTACAGGGACTCTCGCAACATCACCTACCGACTGGATATCCAGAATGCCAGTAACAATGTACGCTGCCGCGAGCGGCGTCGATTTGTCGGGCGTATCGCCGACCAGATCCTCGAAGAAATCGAAGACCAGTGCACGATCACCGGCCTCGATTTCAGCGTGAAGATTAGCGGCACATTCTGATCGAGCGCGGTCGCTACCCCTCAGGGTAGCGCCAGCGCGATCAGCTGTTCCGGCTCTCCCCTCGCACCACCACCCACCGACATCACGATGTATTGCTTGCCGTCCACAAGGTAAGTGACAGGTGCCGCATGAAAACGTGAGGGTAGCTGCATCCACCACAGTTCTTCCCCGGTGTCCTTGTCATAGGCACCGAGGCGATTGGTTTCGAAGCCCTGACCAATAAACAGCAAGGACTTCGTCAGTAATGGGCCGCCCAGCTTTTCAAAATTCCCCATGGGTGGAAGCTCCAGGCCCTGCAGGGCCGGATGGTCACGCGGCCCCTCTCCCACCGGCGCATGCCAGAGCCTGGTGCCGGCATCCATATCGAATGCCACGAGTTGCGAATAGGGCGGCTTGAACAGGGGCAACCCCTGGGGCCCGGACAGATCCCGCACCCGGGGCCGAATCGTCAGGTCCGAGTCGGGATTCTCCGGTGCCTCGATGTTCACCGTGGAGAAGTGTGCCCAACTGGGCACGAACAGGCGATTGGTTTCCGGATCGAAGGCAGCGCCCCACCAGTTAGCGCCCCCGCTCCAGCCAGGCCGGATGATATTCTGTCCGGGTGCCGGGGGAGTGTAGAGCGGACCCGCGGTGTACTCGTTAAAGATTTCCAGGGCTTCGGCCTGCAGCTCGGGGGTGAAATCAATGAGGTCTTCTTCTGTGGCACCGTTGGTCAGAAACAGCGGTGGTTTACTGGGAATGGGCTGGGTGGGCGACGTCTGCTCACCCGCGACTGTCGATTGCGGAACCGGCGTCTCGACGATGGGCCAGACCGGTTTTCCGGTCAGGCGGTCGAACACGAAGGTATAGCCCTGTTTGGTTATCTGTGCCACCGCCTTGATGGGTTGACCATCCACGACGATATCGATCAGGTTTGGCGCTGCCGGTGGATCGTAGTCCCATACCGAGTGATGCACGAACTGAAAGTGCCAGACACGCTCCCCGCTCGCTGCATCCAGTGCTACCAGTGAGTTGGCAAACAGGTTATCACCATGCCGATGACCGCCGTAGTAGTCCGGGACCGTGGTACCGACAGGCAGGTAAACGATTCCCAACTCCGGATCGGCACTCATCAGGGTCCACACATTGGCACCACCGCTGTATCGCCAGGCATCTTCCGGCCAGCTGTCGTAACCGAATTCTCCCGGCTGCGGAATCGTATGGAATATCCATTCCATTTCGCCACTGCGGACATTGTATCCGCGCACATGCCCCGGCGGCGCTTCCCGATAGTCCGTGCCCTCGGTCATGGCAGAGCCGACGATGACGACGTCGCCCACCACGATGGGTGGCGAACTCACGGCATATAACGAAGGATCAATGGTGCGGCCGAGTCCCTGCTTGAGATCCACTCGCCCGCCGCGGCCAAACCCGGGATCGGGTCGCCCCGTAGCCGGATCAATAGACAGCAGGAAAGTACGGCCTCCCGCGTAGAGCAGACGCTCCTGGTTCCCGTCTGTCCAGTAGGCGAGTCCGCGTGTCGTGAAACCGTGAACAGCGGGACGTCCATCGAGATAGAGCACCGGGTCAAAACTCCAGAGCGTCTCACCGCTTGCCGGGTCGATGGCCGCGATCTGGCCCAGCGATGTGGTGGTGTACAGGACACCATTCACCATCAGGGGAGTCACTTCGTAGGCGTAGCTGCGGAAAGAACCTCGCTCACGGATGATCTGATTGTTCTCACGGATCGATTGGTCTACCGAGTCCCAGGTCCACGCAATTTCCAGCCGCTGGACATTGTCGGCATTGATCTGGTCCAGTGGGGAATACTTGCTGTGGCCGGCGTCCGCACCGTAGCTGGACCACTGACCGTCGCTGGCACCGGTCTGAGCCATGGCGAGCGACATACAAAACACGCTCATGACGGTCGCGATACCTGATCTAAAAATGACTCGCTGTTTTGCTTTGACCATTAGACCCTACCCAATTGAAAATTTGATAGTTGACCAGAATCCTGGGAGCCGGCATGGCAGGCATCAAGCCAGTTCACCGCGTCCGCTTCCCAGGGTTGATAGAAGATGACGTCACCGACTTGCAGGGGCAGGTCGCGGCAACCCAGCCACCTGCTTCGATTAGCCAGCGGCACTATGGTCAGAAAGTATGCGCCAAGTACTGCTGCCAGTCGACCGGGGTATTGGCGGGGCGGTCTTGTGGGGCAGTTCGCCCTGCCGCTGCGGAAATTTCTTGAGCCCTGGCGCACAAATAATTCCCGTCGGGTGGCTATGAAATCCTGAAAATTCCCCTATCATATTGATATCTATGTGAAAATATTTTTTGTGACAATCTGTGACATAGTCAAAAAAAGTGCTAGAGTAAACGTGCTGGCATTGAGAATAACAAGAGCTCCATCTCCCAGGGAGCGAATAAGCAATGTTTCGGTCTGCACACTATGCGCTCAACGACTGCTTTCGATCACAGGTACCACCGGCTAGCGGCCGGTGCATCAGCGCTGTGCCTCATGGCACTGGCCTTGATTGCTGACCAGGCCCTGGCCCAGAACAGCGAACCGGGTGCAGCCGATCGCGGGCAACCCGATAGCAAGTCCTTCAATGTGTATCAGGCCAATTCACTCTCACCGCTGATCGAACTTGGCCTGCAGATGCAGGAACAAGACCGCCATGAAGAAGCCATCGACTACTTCAAACAGGCGCGACAGGTCAGCCGAATCCAGAATGGCCTTTATGATGAAACCCAGCTGGCACTGGTGGAAGCTATCATCGAGAGTGAGATGGAACTGGAAAACTGGGAAGCGGTTGATAATCACTACCAGCATGCGGAGCATTTGTATCACAAGCTTTACGACCTGCAAGACCCACGCCTTGAAGAGGGCCTGGGCAAGGTATCCCGCTGGCTGTCTTATTCACTGAGTGCGAGGGACAGCGGTGACAGAATAGACAAACTGTTTCGGGCCAGGCGCATTTACAGCCTGCGCTTACAGATCGCAGAACAGACTCTGGCCAAGGACCATCCCAAGCTCGCCTATCTGCAGGAGAACATCAAGATCTGCGACAAGCAGCTCTACCCTATCCCGTCCTACATCAATGACGACTCGCTCAGGATTCGTGAGGAGCGTGGTCGAATCTCCCTGGTGGCCAGCCTGCAGCGCTAGCCAGAACCGGGGAATACTGTTTCCTGTAGCTGATTAAAACTCGTATTCCAACAGTATTCGGAAAGTGGAATCCGGTGTTTCATTGTCCAGTCCGAATATTAGCCCCGCCTCCCAATTGAGACTCTTGCGGATTCCCAGATTCAGATTGCCGCCGAAGGCAGGGCCGAGTCCCAATGTATTCTGACCTGCATAGAGTTCTACTGCGGGTTCGAATACCCGGCTATGGCGATAGCGTGCTTGCAGTGAGACAGCGGTTTCGAACTCATCCTTGATGGCACTGCCCCATTCCTGAATCAGATTGAGATTCGCTGTTGTGCTCCAGCGTCCAAGTTCTTTCTCAGCCAATATGCCAATCGTTACCTCATTGATACTGGCATCAACCACGTCTTCGAATTCAAACAGTAAGCCCCAATCCACCGCGTATTCCCCTTGTTCGGTGAGCTGCCATTTGAACTCGACCTCCCATGCTTGAATATCAAAACCAGTAACGGGGGTGCTGCCTCCAATGAGATATACCTCCGCGAAGAATTGCTCTCCCAGAGAGCTACCCAGGGACAATTGATGAAGCTGATCATATTTCACATAATCTGTGTTACCACCCGGGAATACAGACCGGTACTCGAGCTCATTCTCCAGAGCATCGACGTAGGGATGGTACACTTTGTCTATGATCATGCCGTCCGCGTTCGCCACGGAAGCATAAATCACTAGAACCAGAGGCACCCACCTGCGACTCTGAAACAGGGCTAATAGACGAGACACTATACACTCCCTTGCAAACGATCTTTTTGCCACCACGCACGCCGGAACAGCGGTCCGATCAGAATCGCCATCACGGCCAGACCATAACAGGTAACCTGCAGGATCGAGGGCGTTGCCTCATAGCCGACGAGCGCATACAGCAATCTTCCCGGTAACGACCCCTCCGGGATCAGCGCGGAAGAATTCCATGCCTCGGCACTATAAGGTAGCCAGTCCGCCTGCGACAAGAACGTGACCACCTGCGATGCCATATTCCCGGCAAACAATGCCAGCAGTAGCACACAGGCTCGCATTGACCAGCGCTGTTTCAAACTAATCAGGCTGTAATAAAGGAATATACCTGAACTGATACCGATACCGGTGCCTATTACACCGCCGGAAAGCACGGGTATGGTATTCTCCGCCTGACTCATAACCCCGTTCAGATAAAGAATAATTTCTGAACCCTCTCGCATCAGGGCCAACAAGACGATTATCACCATACTCAGTGCCGCAATTCTGCTGCGCAGCTGGGGCTTGTCCTGCAACAGGCTGGATGGAACTATCGTGGCCAACACCAGCAGCAACAACAAGCTGAGCAAGTTTAAAAGGGAGTTCACTACCTCGAGCCCCACGTAATCGAACCATTCGGAAATCGTTGGCATCGCCACAGCATATCCCCAGGCCCCGATTGCACCAAAGAGTACGGCATAAAAAACCCAGTAAGTTGGCAGCCGGAAATCACGGCCGGAAATCCTGTGGAAATGCTCAGTCAGTGCCAACAGCACACTGATAAGCAGTGACGCCTCCAGAATTTCTTGCAGAAAAAGAATTACCGCATCCAGGAACATAGGGTCAGTCTCTCGCCTTCATGCTATTGTGCCACCACCTTGCCCTGTGCCGTACGCGGATTGAACTCTCCAAAAAACGGGTATTCGCCTGGCGTTAAGGGGCCTATAAACACCACCGTCTCTTTGTTCCCGGCGATAACTTTCTCCCGGTTCAACTCATAGCTCTCGAATTCTTCCGGCGTCGGATCCTGGTTGATAATTCTGAGCCGTATCTTTTGACCCGCCGGCACTTCAACAACGGAAGGGAAAAACAGGTGATCCTTGATGACTATTTCGACCTCCGGCGTCGCTGCCTGTACCGACCCAACCAGCATGCAGCTGGCCAACAGCAAGATTGAATTCTTTCTCATAATGCTTCACCGAAAATAACCCGTACAGCCGTACCAGATGCGAAGCGTGAGTCCTCTATCAGGATTCGCGCATGATGCAACTCCGCTATGTGGGCAACAATGGTCAGACCCAAGCCACAGCCCGGCACACTATCCGGCCTGTCACTCTGATCAGATCGATAAAAACGGTCAAATACACGCTCCCGATCCTGCTCCGGGATGCCCGGCCCATCATCTTCTACCGATATTACAGGCCTGCCCTCCGACAGTTGCAGACTCACCTGAATAGTACCTCGTTCAGGTGCATATTTGTTGGCATTGCTCAGCAGATTGGACACCAGTGTTTCAAGGCCAAACCTGTCCCCTTGTACGACAATGCTGCTACCATCCAACTCCAGAGCCTGCTGCTTCCTCTCTACCTCTGGGTAAATTGATGCGATTCGCTCCTGCAGCAATTGATAAAGATCAATCGGACGACAGTTCTGGCTAAATTCCTCCGGGGTAGTCCGGTAAAGTGACAACAATTGTTCGATCAGATGCTGCATTCGCTCCACAGCACCGTGTAACTGCTGAAATGATTCATGTTCTCCGCCAATTTCCTGCCGCAGGTTGTGTAGCTGTATCTTGATTACGCTGATGGGCGTTCGCAATTCATGGGCTGCATCGGCTGAAAAGCGTTTCTCCCGTTCCAGTGCACTATCCAGGCGCCTGATGAATCCATTCAAAGACTCCACAACCTGAGAGAGTTCTTGCCGGGTATTCTCAGTGTGAATGGGAGAGAGATCATGAACCTGTTTACCTTTGAGTTCGCGGGAGAGTTCCTTGAGTGGCCGCAATCCAATGCTGACGATAGACCAGATCAACAAGCCCGCCAGAGGAATACCCAGAAGTATGGGCACCACAGTTTCCAGAACGACATTCTCGGCGATGATGAAGCGCAGATCCGTTCGCTCTGCCACAATCACCACACGATTTCCGGCAGCATCCGATAGACTGTAGGTGCGCCAACGATAACTATCAAAATTTACATAGCCGAAGCCGTCCGCCAACACGGGAATGCGTTGCTCCGGCGCATCGGGCGACGCCAGACTTAAAGTGTCGCCCTCCCAGATCTGGAACAGAATGCCGTTTTCCAGAGCCATCTCCGAGACATCGGCCGATCTGTCCAGATTAGCGACCAATTGCGCGATGTCGAACAGCTGGTTATCAAACAAGGTCTCTGCTTCTTCCAAACCAGAGCGAAACCCCTGCAGTACGGCGATAAAGCTGAACAATATGAGAGTAGCCAGGATGCCAGCCACCAAAAACAGGCGCATGGAACGCAAGGCTAGCTCTCCATGACCACGATCTTCATGGCGAAGCGTCTACCTTGTAGCCGACTCCACGCACCGTCTTTATAAAGCCATTGCCCAACTTTTTACGCAGATGATGGACATGAACTTCCAGCGCGTTGCTGGCGACCTCTTCGCCCCAGCTATATAACCTGTTCTCAAGCACGCTACGAACCTGAATGCGACCCGCATTTTCCATCAGACTCTTCAGCAACATGTATTCCTTGCGCGACAGCTCCAGTACTTCGTCCTTGACGGATACCTCGTGGGTCGCGGTATCGAGACTCACATCTCCTACGGTGATCTTGGTAGTCTTCGCCGTTCCCAGGCGCCGTTCCACTGCGCGCAGCCTGGCCAGTAGCTCAGTCACTTCGAATGGCTTCGCCAGATAGTCATCGGCGCCGCTGTCGAGTCCGGCGACTTTATCTTCCACCCTATCCTTGGCGGTCAGCAGGATAACCGGCAGTTCGGCATCCCGCTGTCGAATAGACCGCAACACCGAGATGCCATCCACATCTGGCAAGCCGATATCCAGTAGCACAATATCCGGTCTATCCGTATCCAGCGCATGCAAGGCAGCCCGGGCCGTGCCGACGTGATTACACACATAGCCGGAATTATCTAGCGCCTTGACCAGGCCTGATGCCAGGGGCCAGTCGTCTTCTACAAGCAATATCTGCATAGTCCTGCAATTGTATTACTTGCCCTGAATCGCCTCCAGTGCCAGCCTGATTTCTTCCTGTCGGCCAGAGTCTGCCAGAGGTCGGTCCGGTCGGGCCGGGGCATGCCTGGCCCGCTCGAAATAATCACGTGCCTCGTCATAGCGCTTCCTGGATACCAGATAGGACGCATAGAAGTAGTTGTTGTCGATCGCCTCGGGGCTTAGATTCAGCGCCTTCTGCAAAAGTTCCTCGGCCTTGTCGTCATCACCGAAACCGACTGGCCAGCCAGGTACGCTGTAGTAGAGGGTACCCAGGCTGGCGTAGGCCGAGCCATCAAGCGCATCTGCATCAATCTCCATGGCACGCTCGAGGTCGCGCTTGGACTCCTTCGCCAGACCCAGCGCGCCAAGACCACCTTTCGCGCCTGCGTAGGTGGACTTGATTATGCCACTCCATATCCAGGCACCGGCATCATCCGCGTGGGCCTCAGCATAGCTGCCGGCCTCCGCTGCGAGTTTTTCGAATGCCTCCAGCTGGGCATCGCCTTCAAGCTCATAGTTGACCTGTGCCCAACGGGTCTGGAATTGGTGTACTTCATCGCTCACGTCCGCCAGTGCCTGAGTAGCACCGAACACGCATACGAGTCCCAACAATAGTCCGGTTTTCATACCTTGACCTCCTCTGCCTTTGCATACTTTTTAATGATTCCCAGTTGATTCACCAGGGACTTGTGAACCAGTGCCGGAAACAGCGCATTGATTCTGACAAACAGTTTTTCGGGCCAACCCAGAAAACTCACGGATTTACCTGACTCCGCTTGTTGAACGATAGCTCTGGCAACCAGCAGCGGTGGGTCAGACTTGTTACCCAATTCAGTATTGAGCTGGTTTACCCGGTCATTGTTCAACGCAGTGCGAGTAGCGCGTGGCGCGATGTAGGAAACCCTGACCGGCGTGTCGGCTAACTCGCGTGACAACGCTTCGGAGAAACTCTTGATACCGGCTTTGCTCGCACAGTAAGCAACAAAGCCCGGGTGACCGATACTGCCAAAAATAGAGCCTACATTCACGATGATCGATTCATCACGGGCCTTGAGCTGGGGGATGAGATCATGGCAAAGCAACATCACCGATGTCAGATTGACGGTCATGATGCGCGTGATGGTTAACTCATCCTGATTTTCAAACAACGCAAAATCCAGTATCCCGGCTATGTTGATGAGTCCGTCGATTCCACCCAGGTCGGTGCACTTCGACACCAGCACCTGTCGATCTGTGGACTTGCTGATATCGGCGACCACAAACCGGTGCTGCCCCGGCAGCGCAGACTGCAGACCGGCAAGTGCATCGGCATTGAAACAGGTCAGCACCAGTTCCACCCCTTGTTCTGCCAGTAATTGACACACCAAGGTCCCGATGCCGCCCGTGGAACCAGTGACGAGAATTCTCTTACCTCGTAGCTTCATGCGATTTTCCTGTTGGGCAGCGCCGGCACGCCATGCTCACTGCGGAGTGAACGAAAGACATCGCCGTACAGGCCATAGAACATCTTGCAGGCATGAATGATCAGCGCCTGCTCTTCCTGGTCTTCGATGCGATCCATGAGATCCTCAAAGAACTTCACATGATTCTGGTCCAGAGAACCATGGGAATAGAGATAGCTGAAACAGTTCTTGGGCAGGTTCAGCTTGGTGCGTACGGCGTCGGCCACCTGGTCGGCGAGATTAATACTCGTGCCTTCCAGTACATGCACCATACCGAAGAAGGCCAGAGGGTTATTGCGATTCACCTGATCATAGGCATAGGAAACCATCAATTCGGTCGCGGGTGCAGGCTGACTCGCCCTCACGAATTCCTTGTCATAGCCACAATTTTCGATGTCATTCAGCACCCATTCCTGATGGCCTATTTCTTCTTCAATGTACTCAGCCACCGCGCTGCGTAGCCACTCCTTGTCTTCCGGGAGTCTCGCGCCAACCGCCATTAGCAGCGGCACCGTGTGCTTTACATGGTGATAGGCCTGTGTCAGGAAACCCACGTAGTCATCGAGGCTGATCTCTTGCGCTAGTGCCCGTGCGATAATTGGTGCATCAAGCAGCCCCAAACGCGCTTCATGCGTCTCGGTTTGTAGCGTGTTGAAAAAAGGCATTTTTAGTCCTCCCGGAAATGTCAGGCGTAATTCGCTAGTGCGCCGTCTTCATACATAAATTCGATCTGCTCAGACAGTGCGAGGTTGATGGCCTCCCTGCGGGGGCGACCATTAGCCGTAATAAGGCCTTCTCGAGCCGCCAGAGGAACCTCGAGGAGGAAATAACGTTTGACCCGTGCATAATCGGGTAACTTGCTGTTGACTACGTCAATCCACTGCTCAAGCGCAGCCAGCGACATAGAGCGATCACGCAATGAGATCAGGGCTGCACAGTAAGGCCGGGCATCGCCGACCAACACGGCTTCCGCCAGTTGCGGATTCACCAGTAATTCACTCTCCACCCATTCGGGAGAAATATTGCGTCCCAGGCTGGAGATGATGAGATTCTTCTTGCGCCCGCTTACATGCAGGTAGCCCTGTGCATCGATGTGCCCAATGTCGCCCGTGGCGATCTCGGAGGGATACCAACCCTCTGGCTCCCCCAGATAGCCAAGCATGGCATTACCCTGCACAACGATTTCACCGTCTCTAACCGCGATCTGAAGACCAGGCAAAGGCATGCCACAGCTGCCAGGCAGGCAGGAGCGCATGCTATTGAGGCTCACCACCGAACAACACTCAGAGAGCCCATAGCCTTCGAACACCGGCAAACCCACAGCGGTTGCGGTAGCCAGCAGTTCGGCTGACACCTTGCTGCCACCCACGGCGATGAATTTAAGTGAAGCAGGTGGTTGCCAGCCCTGTTTGACGGCGGCAACCAGCACCAGGAGCAGCTGTGGCACCAGGATCAGGCTCTCCGGCTGCAGGCGGGTGATGGCCTGCATGAGACGCGCTGGATGCCGCAACTCGCTGCCATGAAACCCAATCTCTTCCAGCGACGGCAGCAGTATCGTGCCGCTGGCCAGAAGCGGAGCGTACACACCCGCGATGTTTTCCAGCAATGTACTCAGCGGCAAGACACAGAGATGGCGTGGCGCATGGAGATTGACACAATCGCGCAGAGTATTGGCCTGGGCGAGTTGTTGTGCATTGCTGAGGCAGACGCCCTTCGGTAAACCCGTCGAACCTGAAGTGAAGGTAATCTTGCCTGTGCCCTGGGGAACACGGAGTGGCAATCCTTGCGCGCCCATTCGCAGGAGAAACAGGCTACTGCCCGGTAGCATGCCAAGCGGTTCAACATCCATGGTGACCAGACCAGCCAGGCGACTGGGATTGTCAGTCAATATGGCATCGAACCCGCATTGGGTAATCAAGTGAGAAATCTGGGAACCGGAGAAAAAAGTAGGAATGGGAACGAGCAGTATTCTGGCCTGCTGACAACTCAAATCCGTGATTACCCAATCGATGCCGTTATCTGCATACAAGCCCAGGGATCTGATACCTTGCCGAGCGAGCAAGCTCGCGAGTTGCTCACAACGCTGCACCAATTCACCCGCGCTACAGGCCGCCTCGGATCCTTGCAACACCGCTGAAGTAGGATCAGATGATCTCAAGATGCTCAACACATCGGTCATGGCCACGTCACTCACAGGGTCGCCCTCACATCGAGAAGCTGGGCGGCGATTCGATCAATTTCAGCGGACAGGGTCCTGCCTACACAGGCAAACAACGCCCTGGATTCGATCAAGGCGACCGCCTGCGCAGTATTCCCTAGCACGACCTGAGGTTCATGCTCGTAGTAGCTCCCCCAGCTTTCTGCCGATGTTTCGGGCAAGCTATCCAGATTTGCATCTGCCAGGTGCTGGAACTCAAAGCCCAGCCGCTTGAAGCGATGGCGCAGTGAGCGAGTGGCGGTAAACACCATGTGTTCATAGCCACAGGCGAGCAGCGCCGATGCCAACACGATAAAAATTGCCAGGCTGCCACCGTTGCTGGCACTCGCGAGATTACCAATTTCCGCGATTGCGGCTCGATCCGGGGCAGTGCCAATGCGTTTGCCAATTCGAGACTCGAGTGGCTCACTGAGGTACTGCTCAAGGAACAGAGGACCGTTGGCAGCCGGCTTGATTCCGGCAACGCCGGTAAGCCGACCCGCACAGTGCATGGTCAAGAGATAGGGGAGAAAAGAATCAAGCTCGGCACCATAGGCACTATGAAATTTTTCACGCACACAATGCTCGGCATGGGCTCTCGCACGGTCCTGTCGACCCAACAGCTGAAACGACGGGGTCAGCTTCAGCAGCCGCCGAAAGCGCTGATCGTCTTCTCTGGGCAACATCACCGCTGTCGAATTGGGTTCAGTCACGTACATGCTTGATTCCTTCTACTGCTATTTCAGTAGGAGCAATCTAGCAACCGAAACTTAAAGTTATCTTAAGGCGCTCAGTAATCTTGTACCTTGCACTACCGCTGAATCAGGCGGCACCAACCCACGGTTTTGACGGTAATCACAAACCAAGGCCGATACCAGCCCGGGCTCAGCCACTGACCCGGTGCTGATTGGGGCTACCTTGCCAATTTGATAAGCTTGCTTATAATAAGCAAGCTATGAAAATTTCCGGAAAATTCCAATTCGGCTTCCTGATCAGTGATGTGGCGCGCCTGCTGCGCTGGAACTTCGACAGGCAGGCTCAGGGACTAGGCCTCACCCGCGCACAATGGGCGGTGTTAGCCCACCTCAAGCGGTGCGATGGGTCGCAGCAAAGCGTGCTCGCCCGGCTGATGGACATCAAGCCCATCACTCTGGCGCGGCATCTGGATCGCCTGGAGGCAGAAGGCTGGGTTGAGCGGCAAGATGACCCGGATGACCGTCGCGCCAAGCGCGTATTTCTCACACCCAAATCGACCCCAATGCTGGACTCACTCAGGCAACTGGGGGAGACAGTGCGACAGGAGGCCTTGCAGGGAATCTCTCAGGCAGACTTCGAGCTTACCGTGCAAACCCTCGAGCGCATCAAGGCGAATCTGTTTGCAGCCAACGAAGGAAGTAACTAGACAATGACAGATCAAGAATCCAGCAAACCAAAACACCACACGGGACGACGTGCGGTGAATATTCTCCTGCTCCTGTTGGGCCCGCTGCTGATCACGGCTGTCAGCGCATGGCTATACTTGCAGGGCGGTCGCTACGTGAACACGGACAATGCCTATATCAAGACTGAGATTCTGGCCATAAGTGCCAACGTGTCAGGCATGGTGATGGAAGTACTGCCTCGTGAAAGCGAGGTGGTCAAACAGGGTCAACTCCTGCTGCGCGTCGATGACCAACCCTTCCGTATCGCGGTTGCCCGGGCCGAGGCAAACCTGGCCAATGTGCGGGGCGACATCGCAAGCATGAAAGCCGAACTGATCAACAAACAGTTGGTGATCGACAAGGCACACACCGACCTCGACTACCGCAGCAAGGAACTGGAGCGGGTGCGCGGCCTGGTCGAGCGCAATTCGATTTCCGAAGTGCAGTTCGACCAGGCGCAATATGCCATGAATTCTGCCGCACGTGACCTGGACGAGAAAATCCAGGCATTACAGGTCATCAGGGCACGGCTGATCGATCCCGATCTTCCCATAGACTCCCACCCGCGGGTGAAGCAGGCACTGGCTGAGCTGGAAAAGGCACGCCTGGACCTCAGCTATACCGAGGTGCTCGCGCCTGCAGATGGCGTGGTTGTAAATATCTCAACCCATGCCGGGGAGAACGTTGTGTCCGGCGCACCGCTGATGAGCCTGGTGGACGGTTCACAGGTCTGGCTGGAAGCGAACTTCAAGGAAACCGACCTGACTTACCTGCAGGTTGGACAATCGGCATCCATCTCCGTGGACACCTACCCGGATCTCGAACTGCTTGGGCATGTGGCGGTCATTACACCGGCAACCGGCGCAGAATTCTCCCTGCTGCCCGCTCAGAACAGCTCAGGTAACTGGATTAAAGTCGTTCAGCGTATTCCTGTCATAGTGACCTTCGATAACTACGCGGGCGCACCCTTGCTGGCCTCGGGAATGAGCGCGGAAGTCAGCATAGATACTCACCACGAGCGACATCTGCCGCGCTGGTCTGCGCTTTGAGTCAGCACGCCGAGCGGACATGAGCAATTCGGATTTTCCCTACAGAGGCCTGGTCACAGCTGGCATCATGGTGGCCACCATCATGCAGGTGCTGGATACCACCATTGCCAATGTGGCGCTCCCGCATATGCAGGGAAGCCTGTCCGCGACCCAGGATCAGGTCTACTGGATCCTGACATCCTATATCGTCGCCTCCGCCATCATGACCCTGCCCACTGGCTGGCTGGCCGGCAGATACGGGCGGAAGAAGGTATTTACGGTTGCCGTGGTCGGCTTCACCCTGGCCTCGTTGTTATGTGGCCTGGCTGCCAATCTCGAACAGATGATTGCGTTTCGTATCCTGCAGGGATGCTTCGGCGCCTGCATCGTTCCCCTCGCCCAGGCCACCATGCTGGACATCAATCCACCCGAGAAGCGCGGCGGCGCCATGGCGCTCTGGGGCATGGGTGTAATGATTGGCCCGATTCTCGGTCCAACCCTCGGTGGCTACCTGACCGAAAATTATGACTGGCGCTGGGTATTCCTGATCAATCTGCCGCTGGGCGTGATGGCGTTTGTTGTCATGGCCTGGTTCATGCCTGAATCCGAGCGGGACAGCCGGCCATTCGACAAGCTGGGCTTTTTCACCCTGGCAATAGTAATCGGCTGCCTGCAACTGATCCTGGACAGAGGTGAACAGCTTGAGTGGTTACATTCCAGCGAAATCCTGTTGTACATCGCGATCCTGGGATCCTGCCTGTGGATGTACGTCTTTCACACACGCAGTACTGCGCATCCTTTTCTGACGCCGGAAATATTCCTGGACCGCAACCTGGTCACCAGTCTCTTCTTTATATTCTTTACCGGCATCATACTCCTGGCCACCATTGCACTCTTGCCTCCGTATATGCAAAACCTCATGGGTTATCCGGTACTCGATACCGGCATGCTCATGGCCCCACGGGGCATGGGTACCATGATCGCCATGATGCTGGTAGGTCGGCTGGTGAATGTGGTGGATCCCAGGATACTGATCATGACCGGCCTGGGATTCACGGTAAGCTCACTCTACTACATGACCAAATTCAGCCTGTTCGTTCCCCCATCGATGTTGATGTGGACTGGCGCCCTGCAAGGATTTGGGCTCGGATTTATTTTCATCCCGCTCAATATCGTTGCCTACGCGACTCTGCCAGCCAGATACCGGGCGGAAGCCGCATCGGTGTTTAGCCTCGTTCGCAACATCGGTAGCAGTATCGGCATCTCCCTGGTGATGGCGGTACTGAGCAGAAACATTCAGATCAACCATGCTTTCCTGAGCGAGTCGTTAACACCTTACGCACTCGGCTTTGACTGGGCCATGGTGCCGCAAAATCTGCTCTCAAATGCTGCCGGCATCACCGCCATGGTGGACATGGAAATCTCAAGGCAGGCTGCAGGCATCGCCTACATCAATGACTTCAAGCTGATGATGTGGATCGTGATTGCCAGTGCGCCACTGGTATTGCTACTGCGCAACCCCGCGGTGCACCAGGCCAATCCGGCAAGCTAGATCCAGGGCCTCGACTAGAAATCGAAGAACAGCATTTCCAGGTTGATACTCAGCCTGGGCCTGGGATTCCAGTTATTCTCCCGTTCCATCAGGAGCTGGGGGACAGCCTCGAAAAACAGCCAGTCTTCGCGAATCGCCCGCCGATACTTTATTCCTGCATAGTAAAGATTGATTCGCCGGCTGGGTTTGCTGGTGCCGTATACCCCGGCCTCATAGTTCAGTGACCTGTGTTCGGACAGCAGCTTGTGCAGGACTACCGATTGTCCGAACTCTATCTGCTTCCGCTCTTGCTGATACTGAATGTCGGAGGCGATAAGCAGAATCCGGCTTGTGTCCAGAGCCTTTCGAAAAGCCAGGTTGGTGTTGTATCCCCAGCCTTCGCTATCGTAGTACCAGATGCGTTGACGCACCCCCAGCCCCCAGTCACCGCTAAGCTGCTGATCGAAGTTAGCGCGCATACGATAGTATGGATCCAGGGGCAAACGCCCACGCACACCGACACTGTGGGTCAACTGAAACTTTTCACCCGCACGTTGCAGGTAGCGAAATCCGCCGACGGAGTTACCAGATGGCTCCTCACCGAGCACATTATCCTGCAGGGTATTCAACTCCCTGGAGTCCGATTCGAAAACAAATTTCCAGCGTTCCGTGGTTTGCGGCAAGTCCAGACTGCCCCCGACCCGCAGGCGAGAGTGCAAATCACCGCGGGTGCTGAACTGCTGATTGAGGCGAACCCTGAGAAATGACTCATTGCTCAGATTGTTGATGGACTCGCCCGCCAGCCAGGCATCCAGACTGCGACCCCATGCCGTCACATTCCGCGAAAGAGCATCCCTTGGCTCATCGAGCCAACGCCATGGATTGGTGTCGAGGCTTCTATTGGTGTCGGCATCGGTGCTTTCAACGGGCTGTTCGGCCGCTGCCACATACCCAGTAGCCACAAGCCATGGCACTGAAAGCACAAGCAGATAATTCTCTATTGCTCGTCTGCGTCTCATCAATAACCCGATAATTAACGTATCTGGGGGAACGGGGACATAACCCAGAACCAGTCCAGGCAGGCATGCGAACTGGTACTGTATGGCAGAGTACCGGCTCCATTCCACCAACCACTGGCTAACTACGGTACTACTGACAAGCTATAGATTAGGCTAGATGAGATTTGAAGAAAATACGCTTTGCACATCACAACGCGTTAACCGGGCATCGGGTTTCGATGCCTGGTTCACAGAAGCGCGAAGCCTAGTGTATTTTCTTCATCTGCTCACCACAGCAGATTTCCGAATGCTTCATTTTGTCGCCACAAGGGCAAGGCTTCTCATACACGAGAACACAACCGCACTTCTCGCACTTGTATTTGGCGCCGGCTTCTCTGGACATGGTGCACTCCTCTGAATGTGTTAAATATCCGATAACAGGCTAACAAGGCTAGCCGCGAGGTCCTTGATCGAGGTCAAACTACCTCGGCTTCGCCGACATGGATGAGCGGGAGGTCACCTTGGCGTGGCACATGGAGATTATATAGACGCCGTTTCTCAATACGGCCAACACTGCATCCGCCGACAAGCCCTCAGTCATGGCCGCACCGCCTGTATCTCCCGGGAGAACACTCAATGAGAACACGCCCTGGCATTGGACTGATCCAAGAGTAAACAGTATCCTGCCAATGACCCGCCAGCAGTTCATTCAACCGCCTACAGGGTAGTAAAAAATATGGCGACCAGAAAGCCCATCAGGGTAGCGAGCCCGGTAATACTCCCGCCGCGATGATGGGCTTCCGGCAACATGGTTTCGGCGATAACCGTCAGCATTGCGCCCGCGGCCACGCCCTGCACCAGTGAAAACGTTGCAGGCTCGGCACCGACGAAAAAGATACTGCCGAACCAGGCACCCACTCCGGTAAACAACATCAGCGACGTCCACATGGCGAATATGCGGGAGAAGCTGTACTGCTGCTCCCGCATACCCAACGAGCTTGAAAACGCTTCGGGAAAGTTGGACAGGAACAGGCTGACTATCAGGGACACACTGATACTGTGGTGCAACATACTGGAGCCAATGACGAATGACTCCGGTATGCCGTCCAGGAAGATGCCCAGCCAGATTGCCAGGGGTGCACCGGGAAGTGCAGACGCAGCCTCCTTGACGTCCATGGCTGTGGGGTTACCGACAACATCATCCACGCGCCGCCTGGCCTCACGATACCAGTCTTCGGCCTCCTCCTCATCGACGGCCCGATTCTTCTTGAGGCTGTTGATGCGCGACTTGCTCAGCTCCATTACGGCTTCGGCAAATTCCGGTATGTCATCCAGCAGTTCATCAAACTCGCTCTTGCGAATGACCCAGACAGTAACGGGGTCAATCGCCTTTACCGTGGCCGTCCTGATCTCTCCGGTGAGCAAGGCGATCTCACCGACAAGCTCGCCCGGCCCCAGTTCGGCGATGGCGTGCTGATCTTCATCATCCACCTCCACCCGGCCTTCGTCGATCAGATAGACACTGTCACCCGCCTCACCCTTGCTCATCAGTAATTCGCCTGGGGCAAATTGCTGTTGTCCGATGAGCGGCACGAGATAGTGCATGGATTCCGCCGGCAGGGCGCTGAACAGTGGCGAGAGACTCAGGCGCCTGAATACGCGTCGATAGTCCCGACGTTGCGCCCGCCGCAAGTGATTGATCGTGGTGCCGACCTTACGCAGGAATCCACCCTGGCTATTGAGTAGATGGTTGAGCACCACGAACAACACCCCGCCGCTCAGGCAACCAACTGCCAGCGGTAAAAAATCACCTCGCTCGAGGGCTTCGGCCACCAGGTCAATTGTCAATGCGGCGAGCAGGGCCCCACTGCCGAAGGCCATCATGGCGGCAATGACCCGGTTGCCGGGTGACCAGACATAGGCCACGAGTGCGCCCAGCGGCAGCGAGGCGGCTGACACCAGCCCAAAAATGAATGCCTGCAAAGGCAGCGAGAGTTCCATCGGCGTTACCGCACTGTCCTGAATGAGCTTGAAGAGGGTAAGCGAGAACGAAATCCGCTTGGCCCACTAACCCCCATTATAGCGCCAACAACGCTGTTAGGGATTTCCGGTGCTTTTGCCATGCTATTCAATTACTATAAAACACAGACCCGAACTACCCGGTCATCATTGATTCTGGAACCTGTATGAACTTTTTATTCGTATCCTATGACAGCCTGATTGGCGATATCGCCTGGAACGTCATGAAGGAAGGGCATGACGTTAAATACGCCGTCTCCAATCCGGTCGATCGCGAGGTTGGCTCTGGATTTGTCCCCATGGTAGATGATTGGAAGGCCGAGGTTGATTGGGCCGATGTCGTCATTTTCGATGATGTACTCGGCATGGGTACCGAGGCGAAGAAACTCAGGGACGCCGGTAAACCTGTAGTCGGCGGCACGCCCTATACCGACATGCTGGAGGATGATCGCTCTTTCGGTCAGGAAGAACTGAAGAAGCACGGAATATCGATCATTCCCTACAAGCAATTTGAAAGCTTCGATGACGCGATTACCTTCGTCCGTGAAAACCGGGCTCGCTACGTAATCAAACCCTCCGGGGAAGCGCAGAACATGAAGGGCCTGTTGTTCATCGGTGAAGAAGAGGATGGCTCCGATGTGTTGCAGGTATTGGAAGACTACCAGCAGGCCTGGTCAAACAAGATCCCGTCGTTCCAGCTACAACGACGTGTAGAGGGTGTGGAGATCGCCGTCGGTGCATTCTTCAACGGCAAGGAATTCGCCTATCCAATCAATGTGAACTTCGAGCACAAGAAGCTGTTCCCCGGAGACCTGGGGCCCTCCACCGGAGAGATGGGCACCGCCATGTTCTGGACCGGCCCCAATCGCATCTTCAATCAGACACTGAAGAAACTCGAAGGCAAGCTGGCCGAGGAAGGCTATGTTGGCTATATCGACCTCAACTGCATCGTAAGCGGTAGCAATATCTATCCGCTGGAATTCACGGCTCGCTTCGGCTACCCGACCATCTTCATCCAGAAAGAAGGCATCCAGACACCAATCTCCGATTTGCTCTACGGACTGGCCAGCGGCAACCGCAATACATTCAAGACACGAACCGGGTTTCAGGTCGGGGTGCGCATCGTGGTACCGCCCTTCCCCTTCAGCGATCCGGAAACGTTCAACGTCAAATCCAAGGACACCATCATCCATTTCCGCAAGGGCAAGGAAGGTGTTCACTTCGAAGACGTCAAGCTCATCAATGATGAATGGGTGATCACTGGCAACTCGGGGGTGATTCTCGTTGTCGTGGGTGTGGGCCAAACCATGAAACAGGCCCAGCGCCAGGCCTACTCCCGTATCAAGAACCTCATCATTCCGCACATGTATTACCGCGTAGATATCGGCGACCGCTGGTTTGAGGACAGTGACAAACTGCATAGCTGGGGCTATTTCCGCGAACTATGATCAGATTCTGTCAGGACAGGACCGAGTGCGAGGCACTCTGGGAACAATTCAGCCCGAACGAAACTGCCTGGGATGACTGGGAGCTGATGTATGCCTTTCATGACGAGGAAAGGTACCGGTTGCACTTCCTGGTGCATGAAACCGATGGCAAGGCTGATGGCATGATTCCTCTAGTCGAAGATTCCCGCGATGGCAGTTACGAACTGTTCGGCGGCAGCTATCCCGAGAACAGAATCCTGTGGATCGCCCTGGAGCATTTTCCCGAGTGCTTCGACGCCCTGCCCGATCGTACCGATCTTTTTGACCTGAAAGGAAGCTGGGTGGATGCTCTCGTGGCCGCTCATCCACAATTTACAGACAATTTCCGGGAAACAGATCAGCAGTACTACCTGGTGCCTTCAGAATTCGATTACGACTTTACAAATCACATCCAGCAGCATTTCTCCAATGACAAACGCAAGGGTTTCCTGCGGGACCTGCGCAAGCTCAGGGAACGCGGTGTTGAGATGCACTGGAGTGATGACGACGAATCTGAATTGTTCGTCAGCCTGAGCCAGAAAAATTTCGGCAGCGAATCCGACCACGCCACCGAATCCGGTCGACAGGAAGTGTACCGGGTGGTGCGCGAGCTAAAGGAAAACGGCTACCTACGTACGCTCACCCTGAGCATCGAGGGCGCAAAACAGGCGGCCTCCATGTCAGCCCTGCACAAGGGCAAGTGGATCGCCCTGTACAGTGCCAGCAACAACGACTACGACAACCTGGGCAAGTTCCTCAATGTCGAGACTATCCAGGAAGCCTGTCGGTTGCGGGTCGACGAGGTTAACTACATGACGGGCATGGCGTGGAAGGCGGCATGGCACATGAAGCAGAACCCTACCCGCACCATGCGCAAGCCGGCGCGGCCCGCGCCGGAGTACTAACGCGGCTTGTAGCGCAGATCCAGCGAATAAGGCTGGGACGGATGGGGTGGCCTGGTATCAAACTCCACACCATCCTGGCTGTGGCCATGACGAGAGAAACGGGCCACTCGACGCGCCTCCGCTTCCATGGCGTTTACGGGGAATGTATCGTAGTTTCGTCCACCGGGATGAGACACGTAATAGGTACAACCTCCCAGTGAACGATTGTTAAAGGTATCCACCACATCGAATACCAGCGGCGAGTTGACCGGCAGCAGCGGATGCAATGCCGAGTACGGTGACCAGGCCTTGTAACGCACGCCCGCCACATATTCACCTTCCCTACCCGTATACTGCAGCGGAATCTTGCGGCCGTTACAGGTGACGATGAAGCGATTACTGGTCATGTGACGCACCAGTACCTGCAGCCGCTCTACCGAGGAATCCACATAGCGCGCCGTGCCCTGACCGGAGCTTTCTTCACCGAGGACATGCCAGGGTTCGATGGCACCGGTAATCTCGACTTCCATGCCACGCACGTTGACCGTGCCGTAGTGAGGGAAACGGAATTCCTGGAATGCCTCGAACCACTGCAGGTCGAAGTCGAATCCCGCGTCCTTGAGATCGGCGATCACCCAGGACAGATCCTGCCAGATAAAATGCGGCAACATGAAACGGTCATGCAGTTCCGTTCCCCAGGGAATCAGGTCGCGCCGGTAAGGATGCTTCCAGAAGTGTGCCACCAGGGCGCGAATCAACAGCATCTGCACCGCACTCATCTGCCAGTGGGGCGGCATCTCGAAATTTCTTAACTCAAGCAGACCCAGGCGGCCGGTCGAGCTATCGGGGGAATACAGCTTGTCGATACAGAACTCGGCACGATGGGTATTGCCGGTGAGATCCACCAGGAAATTACGCAGCAGTCGGTCTACCTTCCAGGGCTGCAGGCTCTCGCCCTCCCCCAGCTGTTGCAACGCAATATCCAGCTCATACAGGTTGTCGTCGCGGGCTTCATCGACCCGGGGCGACTGACTGGTGGGCCCAATGAACTGCCCGGAGAACAGGTAGGACAGGCTGGGGTGATTCTGCCAGTAGCGAATCATGCTGCCCAATAAATGAGGGCGTCGCAGGAAGGGGCTGTCTTCGGCTCGCGCCGCACCCAGGGTCACGTGGTTACCACCACCGGTACCGGAATGCTTGCCATCGACCATGAACTTCTGGGTACCCAGTCGTTCCTTGTGGGCGAGGTCATACAGCTTGCGGATGATGTCTATCATTTCATCCCAACTGCCAGCAGGATGAACATTCACCTCGATCACGCCGGGGTCGGGCGTAATCAGCAGTTTACGCAGCCTGCGATCACGGGGTGGATGGTAGCCTTCCAAGACCACAGGCACCTTCAATTCGGTCGCGATTTCCTCGATAGCGTTCAGCAGGTCCACATAATGGTTGAGGCGGGTTACCGGCGGCAGGAATACATAGAGTCGGCCGTCGCGTACCTGCACACAGATGGCAGTCTGAAATATGGTGTCGGTCTGGCGAATCTTGCGAGCCCTGCGCTTGCCGGTATCTGCCAGTGCGGCTTCTTCTTCACCGGAGAACGGGTCTGCCTCGTGATCCACGTGGGCATCCTCCGGCGCCTGCCAGGGGATGCTGCCCAGGGGCAGGCGGAAGCCCATTGAGGAATCGCCCGGTAGCAGGAATAATTTCTCGCGCCGGAAATACCAGCGGCAGCTGTACCAGCCCTTACCATCCTTCTCTTCGAGCCAGGCCAGCGGCAGGACGTAACCGACCGGTTCGCCCAATTTGCCTGTCAGCATGTTACGCAAGCGGTTGCGTTCGAGAGGATCCTTCAGCTTGTTGTCATCAACCGTGACGTTGGCTGGCAGCTTGCCCTCGGCCTCCAGATAGTGCCAGGTGTCTTCGTAGGCAGGTATGCTGTGTTTCTGATTGACCCGCAGGTTCCCCGCCAGCTTCCTGATAAATTCACCTGCCAGCGCGGGTTCCAGATCGCCCGGGCTGGATTCATCACCGAGGTACTTCCTGTTTTTCCACAGGGCCTTGCCGTCTTCACGCCAGAACAAGCCCAGCGCCCAGCGCGGCACCGGCTCACCCGGATACCATTTGCCCTGCCCGAACTGCAGTACGCCTTTCGGTCCAAACTGCTTCTTCAGCGCTTGCAGCAAATTACCAGCGAGTTGTCGCTTGTCTTTGCCGAGCGCCGCGGTATTCCACTGCGCGCTCTCCATGTCATCGACGCTGACAAAGGTGGGTTCACCACCCATGGTGAGCTTTACCTTCTGGCGATTAAGTAACGAATCGACCTGTTTACCCAGCGCATTGATCCTGCGCCAGTTGCCCGTGCTGAACGGCTTGGTGACCCTGGGGTCCTCATGAACACGAATCACCTTGTTCTCATAGGAGAACTCCACCTGGCATTCGTCGATTGCTCCGGTGACCGGTGCCGCGGAAAACGGATCAGGCGTGCAGGCCAGCGGTATATGGCCCTCGGCAGCGAATAGCCCGGAGGTTGGATCCAATCCAACCCAGCCGGCTCCCGGTATATACACCTCGGCCCAGGCATGGAGGTCGGTGAAGTCTTCAGTGGGGCCGGAGGGACCATCGAGAGATTTCACATCGGGTTTAAGCTGCACGAGATAACCGGACACAAAGCGTGCCGCCAGTCCAAGATGACGCAGGATTTGCACCAGCAACCACCCGGTATCACGACAGGAACCGGATTTACGGGTCAAGGTCTGTTCGCAGGTTTGCACCCCGGGCTCCAGACGTATCTCGTAGCCAATCTCCTGCTGCAGGCGCTGGTTTATCTCTACCAGGAACTGCACCGACGGTGTTTTCCTGCGCGGAATCTGTTTTACCCAGGCTTTCAGCTTGCTGCCGTTTTCGGCCAGAGCGAGATAGGGCGCGAGGTCCTTCAGTAGCTGCTTGTCGTACTTGAAGGGAATGTGTTCGGCGCTTTCTTCGAGGAAAAAATCAAACGGATTGATTACCGTCATTTCCGCGATGACTTCCACGGCAAGACTCAGCTTGCGCGCCTTCTCGGAGAACACAAGCCTGGCCAGGTAATTGGAGAAGGGATCCTGCTGCCAGTTTATGAAGTGAGAATCAGGCTCGATCTTGAGGGAATAACTCTTTATTGGCGTACGGCTGTGAGGTGCCGGACGCAGGCGAACGACATGGGGGAAGATTTCCACCGGCCTGTCGAATTGATAGACCGTGTTGTGCCTGATGGCTACCGTGATTGTCATAGTACAGGGTCAGGCGACTGTGCGATTGATGAATTTATTCGCTGCGTGTTCGGGGCCGATCAGTTATTTCTGTCAAAGGGTGAGGACGATTCCATGGGCTTGCTGCCGTTATCGATTTTTGGCCGGTCCCAGTTCGCCGCCCAGGCGATGGGTGGCATCTGGCGAAACGCATCCTTGAGACGCTCATCCCAGCTGCGGCTAATTTCCCTCAGGAATTCGCTGTCTGCATCGAAGCGATGATGGTCTGTGAAGACATAGGTATCCCGGTAATAAATCATCACCTCAACCGGTGGGCCTACCGTGAGGTTACTGCGCAGAGTCGAATCCATGGACACCAGGGCACACAGGGCGCAGGTATCCAGACTCGTGGTTGGACTCAGTATTCTGTCGAGAATGGGTTTGCCGTATTTGCTCTCGCCAATCTGCAAATAGGGTGTGTCATTCGACGTCGTGATGTGATTGCCCTCGGGGTAGATCATCATGATCTCATGTTTTTCCCCGTTGATCTGACCACCGATAATGAAGTTCGCTTCGAAAGTGACCCCACCACCGGTTTTCTTCTGCTGCGCGACGCTGACCTCACCCAGATACTCGGCGGCCTCTTCCATGTTTGTCACGGTCATGAGGTTGACCGGGCTGGCGCGTTTGATATCGGACTCGAGTTTGGAGATGACCCCCTGGGTGGTGGCCAGATTGCCCGCAGAGAGCACACAGAACTGTCGGGATCCGTCGACACCAAACCGGAACATTTTGCTGTAGGTGGCTACCTGGTCGATGCCAGCGTTGGTGCGTGAATCGGAGCAGAAAACAATGCCATCATTCACAGCGATGGCAACACAGTAGGTCATTCGAGCGGGCCTGAGAGAGCGATTATGGAAAAAAGGACATCAATCATATACGGATTCCGTCTCCATAGTCTATTGATTGCTGAAATTTAATAATGCGGAAAATTATCCACAATTTCTTATATTTCAATAACATACGATATGCGAAAATGCACCAGACTGACAAATTGTTGCGACAAATCCAGGTCCTGGATTGCCGGTATCCAATCGACATCCTGCGCTATCGGCGGGTACCGATTCAACGCCAGCCGCAGCACTGCCTCGCCTGGGGTCACTAAACAGCGGTGCCTCACGCTGCGGCGATGCACTCTATCTCCACCCGCGTATCACCACCGAGGCTGATACCGATTGCTGTACGGGCCGGTTTGTTCTCCGGGAAGAATTCGGCATAGACCTCGTTCATGGCACTCCACTCTGCCATGTCCACGAGATAGACGGTGCACTTCACTACCCTGTCCATTGACGAACCGAAGCGCTCGAGGGCGTCCTCGATGGATTCAAGCGCACGCCGTGTTTCCGCTTGCACACCTCGCTCTCCGGGACCACCGGTCTTACCCGCCAGGAAGATCAAGCCTCCATAACGCACGCCTTCCGAATACGGCGCCCGTGGATTCGGGTTCATGTACTCCGGGTCTTCGGTCGTGCCCGCCTCGGCGGCGTTGGCGACGGGAAGCTCGGGTTGGCAGGCCAGTAACAGGGAAGAGAGAGCAGCTAATATGAGCAATCTGAGCATGGGATTCTCCAGTGTGTTTGTTATTCGTGCTTTTTCTTATTCAGCAGCTTTATGGCTTGGTAACAGTGTAGCCCTCCCGCCCCGCAATACCAACTGCGCTTGATCGCACTCTCATCCACTGCCTTGCAAACCATTCTGGACAGTAATACGCCATGATCGCAGCCGCACCAGCATGCCCGCCCTGCCCTTCAGTCAGTCAGCTCTTCATGCAACACATCGTGCTGCGCGCTTTGTTGCGCCTGCAGGTTGATCTGCCTGTACAGATTGTTGAGGAGATTGGTGCCCTTGGCGAGTTGTGTTGCCATGCGTCGTAAATTGCTCGAATGCTCGAGCAACTCAGAAACCCGTGATACTTCAAGCCCCACCTCAACGCTGCGCCTGAGGTTGCGCTCCTTGTGCGCATCATAGTGATCCTTGACCTGCGCCGTCCTCTGCTCGAATTCAGCACTGGAGTAATGCGCCGCCGTGACGTCCATGAGATTAAGAAACTCAGCGACCTCGCCATGGAAATCATTCAGGATAGACAGCAACTCCGCATCGCCCAGCTCATTCGTTTTGCTCGCGCTTTCCAGCACTTCCATCGCCAGCTCTGCGGCAGTCAGGTAGTACTGACTGCAGCGCAACACCTTCGGCAAGGTCTGAGCGACTTCATGGGGGATACTGTTGCGCTGTAACTCCATGACGAATTCCCCTATCGCCTGGGACAGCCTCACCACCGCATCATGGTTTGCCTCGCTGCGCTTGCCCGCTTTCGCATTGCTTTTCAATGCCAGCCGGCAATAGGAGATACTGACTTCGGCCAGGTGAATGAGCTCATTTACCGCGGCATCCAGGGCAAGATCGGGGGTAATGCTGACATTCCTGTCCAGGTAACGCGGCGCACCCAGCGTCTCTTCCTGGGTCTTGAATCGTCGTTCGAGGAATGCAGCCAGTTTGCCGGTCAGTGGCAGCATGATCAGCACACCGAGCACATTGAACACCGTATGAAAGAGTGCCAGGCTCACGGCGGGCTCCGGCTCGATGTTCAGGAAACCGGTAATGGCATCCACTACCACGAACATCAGCGGCAGCAGCAACAGCGCCACCACACCGGTTATGCCATTGAACATGACATGGGCACCGGCAACCCGCTTGGCATTGGATGTGGCACCCAGCACCGAAATCACGGCTGTGGATTTGGTACCCAGGTTGGCACCGATCATCATGGCGCCGGCCGCGTAGATGCCCAGCAAGCCACCGTTGGCGGCCGTGAGTGTGATGGCGATGGCGGCACTGGACGACTGGGTCAGCACGGTCATCAGAAAGCCGAGGCCCAGGTAGAAGAGCAGCCCGCCTATTCCGTCCAGGGTATAGCGCTCCATATCCAGGGTAGCAACGATGCCGTCGAACGCATCCTTGAGCGTCTGTATACCGATGAAGAACAAACCGAAACCCACCAGGGCTGTACCGATGGCGGCGCGCCGCGAACGACCACCGGTCAGACGCAGCAACATGCCAACGCCAATAAGGGGCAAGGCCATCGCGCTGATGTTGATATCGAAGCCGATGATCGCCACTAACCAACCGGTGAGCGTGGTGCCGATATTGGCCCCGTATACCACACCGAGGGCCTGGGTCAGGTTCAGCAGGCCCGCATTGACGAAACCGATGGTGGCCACGGTGATCGCGCTGGAAGACTGGACCACGGCGGTAATGAAGAATCCGGTGAAGACCCCGTGCAGGGGCGATCGGGTCCAGCTCTTGAGCATTGTGCGCAAGCCCACGCCTGCAGCCAGCTTCAGCCCATCGGTGAGCATTCCCACCGCCAGCAGGAAGATTCCTATGCCCCCGGCGAGCATGCCTATGACAGTCAGGTCAATCAAATGCCAGTGCCCTGAAAAGGAAGGAAGAACAATCAGTATAAAGGGTTTTTCGTGGCGTGGTTACAGTTCCAACAACAGCCGCTGTCCATGAATACACTTGTACTGGGAGGGGCTTCAAGTTTAAATGCCAGATTGAATTGTTAGCGCAAGAGAGATGTACTTTGGCCACTATTACGTTTTTAGGTGCAGCGCAGGAAGTCACCGGGTCCTGCCACCTCATTGAGTCCCCCGCGATTGGTAAAGTCATTCTCGACTGTGGTATGCACCAGGGAGGCGACGCGATCAAGCGACTCTCGAAAGACCGTTTCGATTTCGATCCGGGCGAACTGGATGCCGTCATCCTGTCCCATGCCCACCTCGACCACAGTGGCTTGCTGCCCAAGCTGGTTCATCAGGGATTCACGGGGCCCATTTACTGCACGTCGGCAACAGCGGACCTGCTGCGCATCATGCTCAATGACGCCGCCGGATTGTATGAACGCGACCTGGCACGGGAGAACCTGCGTAAACAGCGCAAGGGACGCAAAGGGCAGATCAAGCCCCAGTATACCCAGGCCGATGTGGATAACGCCCTCAAGCAGTGTGAAGGTCGCCGCTATGGCGCCAGCACGACTGTAGGACCACAGGCCCGGGTGACCTTTCACGATGCCGGTCACATCCTGGGCTCCGCGATCGTCGAGCTTGAGTTCGAGGAAGAAGGCAGAACGAAGCGTCTGGTCTTCTCCGGCGACCTGGGCAACCAGGACTCCAGCCTGATGAATCCACCTGCCCGCTTGCGCGAAGCAGACGTGGTACTCATGGAGAGCACCTACGGCAACCGGAATCACAAGAATATCCAGGATACCGTGGATGAGCTGGCCGAGATTCTGGCATCCACCTGGGACCGGGGAGGCAATGTGATGATTCCCTCTTTCGCGGTTGGACGTTCACAGGAAATCCTGTTTCACCTGGGCCAGTTCCACTATCAGGGGCTGCTGGACAATTGGCAGGTCTTCCTCGATAGCCCGATGGCCCTGCAGGTTACCCGGGTCTACGACAAGTGGTTGAAACTGCTCGATGGCGACGATGTGAAAGAGCTTAACGATGCGCAGAAGAGTTCCCTGATCGGATTCCTGCCCTCATTGCAGATCAGCGAATCACCACAGGACTCCATGGCCATCAACGAAGTAGAAAAAGGCGCCATCGTCATCGCGGGTAGCGGCATGTGTACCGGCGGTCGTATTCGCCATCACCTCAAGCACAGGATATGGCGGGAAGAGAACACCCTGCTGTTCATCGGATTCCAGGCCATGGGAACCCTGGGGCGAAAGCTGGTGGACGGCGCCAAGACCGTGCGCATGTTCGGTGACGAATTTGCGGTAAAAGCCCGCATCGAAACCCTGGGTGGCTACTCGGCCCACGCTGGCCAGGACGAGCTGGTGGAATGGATAACAAGCTTCGAAACCAATCCCCAGGTAGTCCTGGTGCATGGCGAGCCTTCCGCATCGCAGGCGCTGGGCGCCAGGCTCGAGAAAGAGCATGGTATTAGCTGCAAGTTGCCAGCACCCAGGGAAACGCTGACTTTCTAGGCAGGCTGGGCTTCCAGGCACACGCCACGCATCAATCGTTACAAGCAGGTTCACACCATGTCCGACAGGCCCAAGCAAGAATGTTCCTCACTGGACAGTGAAGACTATCCCGGCGACGAACTGCAGGCAGATACCTTGCAGACCCGATCGAGCTCATTCATCCCGGCCTATGCCGATGTAGAGTTCCTCAAGCGTGACACGATGCGACCGGTACGGTTTCAACTGGAACTTCTCAAACCAGAAATACTGCAACAGGAACAGGGCATAGACTCCACCGTCGTGGTATTCGGCAGCACACGCATTCCCGAGCCTGCGCAGGCCAGGGAGACGCGGCGGCTGGCGGAACAGGCAGCAAACGCCGCTCCCGATGATGCAGCCCTGGCGAGGCAGGCGAAGATTGCCGCCAGGCTGGAAGAAAAATCCCACTACTATGAAATGGCCAGGGAATTCGGCCGCATCGTGACCGAGCACGCCAATGCAAAAAGAACCAGAAACGCCGTCATCGTCACCGGCAGTGGCAGCGGCATCATGGAAGCCGCCAATCGCGGAGCGCATGAGGCCGGCGGCAAGAGTATCGGCCTGAATATCATCATCCCCCGCGAGCAGACACCCAATCCCTACGTCACACCGGAGCTCTGCTTCCAGTTTCAATACTTTGCCCTGCGCAAGATGCATTTCCTGCTGAGGGCAATTGCGCTGGTGGTATTCCCCGGCGGTTACGGCACCCTGGACGAGCTGTTCGAGACACTGACCTTGATCCAGACCAAAAAAATGAAGGCATTACCGGTTATCCTGTTTGGGCGTGAGTACTGGGAACGGATAATCGACTTCGAAGCCCTGGTTGACGAAGGCGCGATCGATCCGGGCGACTATGAGTTATTTCGGTATGTGGATTCGCCCGAGGAAGCCTGGGATCTGATCGAAGCCTTTTATGCGCCGAGGTAGTTCACCGGTGCGCGGCAGTGCCGCCAGGCTGGCATGGTTCCGCGTGACCCGCATGTCATTGAAGGCCCCAATTACTCTACATTGCCGATCAAGTATTCCTGCATCTGTTGCCAGGCGAAATCACTGTGATCGGGACCATAGCCTTTGGTCCGCATACCTTCCGTGGCTTCACGCCCGCACCAGGAGAGCATCGTGCCGGGGCCCGCAGGGTGTCTGCTTAAGTAGTCTGTGAAATCATAGACCTTGCCTTCTATAGCCATCCAGCAATCATCCTGACTGGCGTGTTCCGCTATTTCCTGCGGCGTATAAGTCGCGCCATCGACCGCTGTCGGCTGCTCTTGTCCGGCAAGGGCATGAATGGCCACCATGGTGGCAATGCTGGACCAAAAGGCAATAAACGCGGAAAAGCATAGTTTTTTCATAGCAGATTAAACTCCTCGGTGTGAATGCGCTTACTCGGTACGCCGGAAGAGCGCAATATGCCCTGTACGCAGCCCAACATGGGCGGCGGACCGCACACATAACAACTTCGCCCCATGAAATCCGGGCAATGACCCTGCAGGAATGCCGTATTTATCGCACCCTCGCGGTAAAAATAATGCATGGTCAGTACGAAGCCGGGCAGCCTGTCGGCTATGTTCTTTAGCTCATCATGGTACAGGGCGCGAGCCTCGTCCTGTACGCAAAGAATGCAATGAACGTCTACCTTGCCTGCTTTAGCAGCGAGGTGACGGGCCCGGCTTAAAAAGGGTGTAATACCGATGCCGCCGGCGATCCATAATTCACTCTCGGTACAGTCTCCACTGGGGAAAAACGCACCGTAGGGCCCTTCCACCCGCACCAGGCTTCCAATTTGAATGGACTGCAGGGCGCGACTCGAATCACCAAGGTCTTTAACGGCGATGCGCAAATTCGCTTCCTCCGGTGCGGACGATATGGTGTAAGGATGCTCTTCGGCGTAACCGGCAGCCAGTTGGTTGTCGAAAGGGGTGAAATAGATAAACTGCCCTGCCTCATAGGCCAGCCGCGCCTGTTGTGGCTGTGATTGCAGTTCCAGCTCCACCACATTCGACAAGGGTTTGCTTGCACCGACGACCTGATAGCGCAATTGACCATGGCGTTTGAACCACGATCGTTTGGAAAAGCCCCAGCGGAACAGCATGGCCAGGAGTGCTAATCCGGTATACAGGGACCAGAGAATAGATTGCCACAGGAAATGTATTTGCCGGGCCAGCATGAAACTGTGTATCAGCGCCAACACCAGGGCCACACCGGCCAGCTTATGGAGAAACTTCCAGCGTTGATACCTGGGTTCCCCAAAAAAAGCAAAGCTGGGTGCCAGGAAAATCATCATTACCACCAATGCAAGCCAGCCAATGAGTGCCGGAGCGGGGTTACTACCCGGAAACAAAACACTCATGCCCGCATCAATGGATACCGTCATTCCGGAAAATGCCAGCAACAGCGGATGCGTTAACAGTAGCAGAAAGGAGACGGCTGCCAATTGATGATGGGTAAACCAAAGCTTGGTGAGCCCACCAAATTTTCTGTCAAAACCGGGCACGCGACTGCTTAACATGGCCGCTACCAGGAAGAAGCTGAGCCCGGCAATACCGGTTAGACGGCCCAGAGTATTGAGCGATGCAGCGGTCGAACTCCATTCGGTTTCGGTAGAAGTGACCAGGAATATAGCTGATGGCAACAGCCCCAGAAACCACAGCAGTAAATTAGCGGTGGGAGTACGCATCAGATCAACCTGTTGAACTGAGTAAGTAGATGCATGCTTTATTCACACGACGCGTAATCGCTTCAAAGTTTTGCCTGCAGCGACAGGGAAATGAAATGGGCTGAATAGTTCGGACTGAGATTTCCTGGCAAGAGGATATTTGACAGAGCATCGATGCCAGCGGAATCCAGGGACCAGTCAATGGCCTGAAAACGTTCAAAATACCAGCCCAGCGACAATTCCCTGTCTGCACTCAGTCGATAATTGGCTGACAACTCGGCTGAGATAATCTCGGTGCTTACGTCGGGTAACGGCAGAAAACTCTGACCGCGGCTACGCGGCTGTGTCACAGTATTGGCATCGCTGAGGCTGACGTCGAAGGTCAGATCAAGGCGATCGGGAATGGCAGACCATTGCAGCATCGAGCCGACACTATGCACGCTGTCTTCGCTATCTACCCACCAGTCATTACCGGGCAGCCTGAGCGATTCCGGAAAAAATGGGGTCGGGTTGCCGCCACCAAGCCGGGCGTAACCAGCCTGCCGGTTCTGGTAGTTATCAAAGGTGTAGAATACGCTGGCCTGCCAGTGTTGAACTGGCTCGAAACTGAAGTCCAGTGAATAACTGGACTTATCTGATTCCTGCAAGCCTATGCGGGCTTCGGGATAATCATCCACAGCCAGTATGGCCAGAATTGAAACGCTGGCCTGCTCCCTGGGGAACAGGTTGAAGCTGGCGCTAAGTTCGCCCCGGTCGCGAGCTGTGAGATGATAGCGACGCAGCAAGGGATCATTCTCGAACAGCTCATTTCCCATGAGCGTTGCCACGTAATCCGGATTGTGACCGGCTACAAAAGGCACGGAAGCATCATAAGATGAAGCATCCCGTTCGGCACGTGCCAACTTGATCCAGGCCGAGGAGGTAGCAGTGGGCTTGAAACTCAATCTGGCGTAGATCCTGTCCTCCTTCGTTGTTGCCACATCCAGCATGCTGCGATCGGTTTCATCAAACTCGAGGCCCAGGTTGAGCCGGGTACTACCGCTTAAACGGTATCTGAAATCGGCGCTTAATTTTTCCTGTTCCAGATCATAAATACGGTTTACCCGAGCGCTGCTGTTCAACAGTCCACTCTGAGGCGTGGCGTCACCGGGAATACGCAGGTAGATTGCCTGCGGCGTCCTGTTGTCGCGCTCCCGATAATAGTAGTGCAGGTTGAGATTGCCGCGATTGCTCACGCGGATAGTAAACCTGAGGTTCGCCAGCAGCGTCTCTACGCGGCCTCCCAGATTAGTGCGAGGAAGCGGAGTCGGCGCGGGAAATGCGCTGCTATACGGCAGGAAACTGTCGTCCTGTTCGAGTCGTGAGGATACGACGCTGCCACTGAGTCGGGTGCCGGTACCAAAACTGTGGGTTCCTGACAGGGAAACCTGCCGTGATACATTGTCGGGTTCCAGACCTATCTGTCCCACCGCGCCATCGCTGAAATTCGCACCACTGGCCCACTGACTGTTATTGAAGGGATTATCAAAACGCAGGCTGGTGTTGTCGTTACTGAAGTGAAGGGTGTTATAAGCCAGGTTGACCTGACTACCCGCAGAGACGTAGGTCACCGACAAATCGAGCTCATCAATCTGGTAATCCACCGGCCGCACCAGCATAGACCCTCTTGGATTACCCCCGGTAGTACCGAAGATCGCAGCGAGGGTGTCGCTACCCTGCCGAGTTTCATGGCGGAACTCGCTCTGCAACTGCCAACGCTGATTGAAACGCCATTGCAGGGCACTGGTGACCCGATCTCGCCGCGTGTCCACATTGACCTGGTTCAGGCTACCCCGCAGAGCGCTGAAACCGGAAGTCGTGCCACTACCTGTCCAGCCAGTAGGCAGGGTTTGCACCCCGGTGCCACTGCCAATGAATGGCGTAAAACCATCATTGAAACGGTAGTGTGGCAATTGTTCATAATTCAAGCTAAAGGAAATCTCATTCCAACGCCGGTAGCTGGCCTCCAGACTGGTGGTTTCAAGGCCAATTCGGTCACCCTTGAGCTGCCAAGTGCCCCCTTCGCCGGATTGCTGCTCTCCCTGAAGCAGAAACGAACCGATACCGTAGGCTCCCTCCCCGGTAATACTGGAGTACTGACCGAAGCGATAGGAATCTTCACTACTGTATCCAGCGCCGATTCGGATGGAAGAATCCTGGGCAAAAACCGTTGGCGACAGGGCAGCCGCTAGCGGCAGACAATACAGAGCCGACCGTAACAGCGGTGCATGCCTTGTCGCAGTTTGTTGCAGCATCGGATATGCCCTCACCGGGTAAGCCTCGATCCGGATGGATGATTGGAGCCATGCACCAGTGAATGACAATTGGTACAGGATGAACCCAGCAGGTTCTGTTGCGCACCGGCAGGCGGTAGACCGGTACCGCTGTACAGGCTACTGGGATGGAAAGCCTCGGAATGGCAAGTCTGGCAAAGAAACGGCTGCCTGACAGAGAGTAGCCTGTCCTGGGTCGAGCCATGGGGAGTATGACAATAGGTGCAGTCCTCGGTCACGGGCTGGTGTTCCCACAGGAATGGGCCACGCTTTTCAGCATGACAGGAGGTACAGGTCTCATTGACCGATATCCGCGACAACAAGGCCATGGCATCGGAACCATGGGGGTTGTGGCAATCATTGCAGGTCATCAGCCCCTCGGCGACTGGATGGTGGCTGCGCAGGTTCATCTGGGCTCGTTGCTCCAGGTGACAACTCAGGCATACCGACGCACCTGACAACTCATTCAGTGCCGTGGTTTGGCTGGCATGCAGGGTATGGCAATCAGCACAAGCCAGATCTGCCGCCTGATGGGCACTTCCGGACCAGTGCACCGTCTCGCGGGATTGATGGCAATTCAAACAAGCCTGATTCTGGACAGCCTTGTCACTCGCGGGAAAGCGACCTTCCGCAGTGAACACGATACCCGGCGACTGCAGGGACTGACCATGAGACGCGCTATCACCGTGACAGTTGGAACAGGTCCCCGCAGCGGAAGCAGCGCCAGAGAGCGCGGAAAGACCATGCGGCGTACCATAGATGGCGGTAATCTGTGGGTTGTTATGGCAATTGAGACAGGTGCTGTCCTCGCTCTGAGCGCCGAGCGCGGTAGTTGTCGCCTGTTGCCGCGTCGCATCCCGAGATTGCGCCTCGCTCGTATTCAATCCCAGGAATAACAGCGCCAGTGCACTAACGAAAAATGCTCCCAGCCCAAACAGACTGCAGCACGCAAGCAAACGATTCGTCATGTCCTTACCTCAAGCAGATTTCAATTCTTACCATGTTAACAAGCGGAACCAATGGCTTCCTGACCAATATCAACACTTGCGCCGACAAACGACGCTACCGCACAGTAAAACCATGGCCTGTGGCTGTTTCAGGCACCACCTTTAGAGCTGTGCTGCCTGTTCGTAGGAGCTGGATTCGCCCGTTTTTCTTAAGCGAAGGCGAACCTGTTTTTCGGTTTCAATGATTACAAATAGCACCACACCAACAGCGATCACCAACACACCATCTTTGAACGGTATGGATTCAGTGGCAAATACCGCCTGCAAAAGCGGGAGATAAGTAATCGCGAATTGTGCAACTGTAATCGCTATGACGACTGTCCAGACCATTTTAGTCCCGCTCACTGCCTTCCAGGTCAATGAGGTTCCGTAGATATTGCGGATAAAGAACAAGTTGAATATCTCCATCACGACCAGCGTATTGAGAGCAATGGTGCGGGCCAGTTCGATCGAATAGCCTCTATCGAGAGCATAGTAGTACATACCAAACACGCCGCAGAGAAATAGCACTGAGACCAGCACAATAAACCAGACAAGCTCGCCTGTTAACAGTGGCTCATCACGCGGACGCGGTGGACGATGCATGGTGCTTTCTTCTGTAGGTTCAAAGGCGAACGCTATACCCAGAGTTACAGTCGTAATGAGGTTCACCCATAAAATCTGCGTGGGAGTTATCGGGAGAGTCATCCCGGCCAGCAGTGCAACAACTATAGTCATCGCTTCACCCGCGCTAGTGGGAATCGTCCAACTAATTACCTTCTTGATGTTATCGTAGACGGTGCGACCTTCACGCACCGCGGCCGCAATGGAAACAAAATTATCGTCTGCCAGCACCAGTGCCGCAGCTTCCTTGGCGGCCTCACTGCCTTTTTTGCCCATGGCGATACCCGCGTCGGCGCGCTTCAGGGCCGGCGCGTCATTCACGCCATCTCCGGTCATCGCTACCGTCATGCCATGAGACTGCAGCGCCATAACCAGCCGTAATTTATGCTCCGGGCTGGTACGCGCGAAAATGTCACAATCCAGTACATTCTGACCTAGACTTGCATCGTCCATACCATCAAGGTCCTTGCCAGTAAGCACTGTTTCCGTGTTCTGCAGCCCGATTTGCTTACCGATTGCTGCAGCGGTTCCTGCATGGTCGCCGGTAATCATCTTCACCCGGATGCCCGCGCCATGGCACTCCGCAATGGCCGCAATTGCGTCCGCACGGGGTGGATCAATCATCCCTACCAGACCCAGCAAGGTTAGCATGCCGTGCACATCTTCATGGCGAAGGTCGGTTTGCTCTGGCTGCACCTGTCTTACCGCTAATGCAAGCACCCGCTGCCCAAGCGCGGCAATGGCCTCTGCTCTCTCATGCCAGTAGGCGGTATCCAGCGTCTCTACCCCGCCATCCACACTGCGCTGGTCCTGACACATGGCGAATATCTGTTCGGGCGCACCCTTGACGAACACAAAAGCATGCCATGCCGAGTCATGGTTGAGGGTCGCCATGAAGCGGTGCTTGGCATCGAACGGAATGGCATCAGTGCGCGTCCAGGCCTCCCGGGTCCTGGATACATGCACTTCCATCTTCCCGGCGAAGGCCAGAAGCGCACCCTCCATGGGATCACCTTCAACCGACCATAGGCCATTCTGCTCGCGCAGTGATGCGTCGTTGCAGATGGCAGCCGCCCGGGCAAGTTCCTGCAGAACGGAAAAATCAGCTGGCTGCACAGGCGCGTCATCCAGTTGCAATTGCCCCACCGGGGTATAGCCATCACCTTGCAGGCTAAAAAGGTGCTGGCCGGCAATGACCGAAGTCACCACCATTTCGTTACGTGTGAGCGTACCGGTCTTGTCGGTACAGATGACTGAGACAGACCCCAGTGTTTCTATGGCGGGCAAGCGCCGCACGATGGCATTGCGTCGGGCCATGGCCTGCACACCAATCGCCAATGTGATGGTCAGGACGGCCGGCAATCCCTCGGGAATCGCGGCGACTGACAGCCCAACCACCGCCATGAACATTTCCGTGAATTCATGGTGACCGACAAAATAGCCATAGACCAGCAGAAGTGAAGCGAGCAGCAGAATAAGGATGGTCAGCCATTTGGCAAATTGGCCCATTTGTGCCAACAGGGGCGTGGTTAAGCGTTCGACTGTCGAAATCAGTCCGCTGATTCGCCCTATCTCGGTCCCACTGCCGGTACCGACGACAAGCCCTTTGCCCTGACCGCTGGTCACCAGCGTGCCTGAAAAGGCCATACATGCCCTATCGCCAAGCGCGGCGTCAACCGCTACCGGTTCTGTCTGTTTCTCTACAGGTACTGATTCGCCAGTCAAAATCGCCTCTTGCAGCGACATGCCATGAGTAGTCAACAGGCGCAGATCGGCAGGGACTTTGTCACCTGCTTCGAGCAAGACAATGTCGCCAGGGACAAGCATCTCGCCCTCGATACTCAGTCGTTCTCCGCCGCGCAACACATTGGCGCGCGGGGCGAGCATATGGCGAATAGCATCCATGGCTTTTTCTGCCTTGCCTTCCTGAATGAATCCAATTATTGCATTGGCGATAACCACGGCCAGGATCACGCCCGTGTCGATCCAGTGGTCGAGCACCGCAGTGATCACAGCGGAGCCCATCAACACATAAATCAGGATATGGTGGAAATGCATCAGGAATCGCATGATCCAACTGGGCCGTTTGGCCTCCGGCAACCGGTTTGGACCGTTCTTGCTCAAGCGTTTTATCGCTTCTTCCTGGGACAGACCATTTTGTTGAGCGTTAAGAAGCGTCAGTGAATCTTCAGTCGATAAGCTGTGCCACAGGGTCCGGTTTTGGTTCTGATCTGTGCCCATCTTTTCCATTGAGATCTCTTACTACTGAACCTGTTGTCTGGAAGGCACTGTCAGACGGCATGGCCGCCGGGCACAAAGATATTTGTGAGAGAATGCCAAATCGAGCGCTTTGCAGCCGCCATTTACCTCACAAGGCACCGTCTTTGTGTTAAGCAGATTGCGCCAATGCCGGAGCGCGTGCCGAATGACCGCTATTGAACGGGTTTTGTCACTGGCAAGATCAAATGCAATGTAGACTGCGTCCGCTTGAGGCGTCATTGACTGTTTCAGATTCTCAGTCTCGTCAGTGATCCCGTAACTGACATAGAGTGGCTTTTGAAAGTGGCGCACATGAAACCTCCTTGTTAGGGGATTTCAATCCATCATAGAAGCAGATTTGGTACAGGTAAATTAAAACCGATCCCAACACCTGTGGTGAAGCGTGAACATTGATCGAAGTCATGCTGCCATACCGATCAATGAAGTTAACATGTTGAGAAACTGCCGATAGGTGAACAAGACCGGCGGAATGGAAGGAAGGAAAGCTGTTGGGCTTGAGAATCAGGCGAGCGTTATGAAGCGTGCGGACGCCTGTCACCAAAGCTGGAGTGACCCGCAAGTATGATAGAGAAAATCTATTGCCAACTACCATTATTTTCACTTTATTAATCGCCTGGAGCCAATAGACTGCACAGTTTTAGGCCCTTGGAGAGAGTATCTCAATGAGTAATATCAACCATATCCTGCTGCCAACTGATGGCTCAGAAGGCTCGATGCACGCAGCAGAAGTTGCAGGTGAGCTGAGCAGAGCCCTGCAGGCCAAAGTCACAGTTCTTTACGTGTTAAGCGACGAGTTCCTGCTCGAACATTCCTGGGGTGCAGCGGAATTCATCGGAGGACGTCCGGAGGGTTTGCGACCGGTAGAGGAAATTCGCGACTCCCTTGAAAAATCTGCGCGTGAGAAGGAGATACTTGCCACAACACAAGCTCTTGGCGAGATTAATCCAGAGCCAGAGATCGCGCTGGAATGGGGGCATGCAGCCGAGCAAATTACAAAATTCGCTGAAGGCAGTCAGGTGAGCCTCATCGTCATCGGCTCCCACGGTCGGTCGGGATTGAAACGCGCATTTCTGGGTAGTGTGAGTCAGGCGGTGGCTAATCAGGCTCATTGTCCCGTGACTATTGTAAAGTAAGCATAACCCGTTTGGATTTTTGCACTGTCGCTGGGACAGGCTGCGGCAATCCAGACATCTTCAAGGCCCCGCGCTTGAATTGCTTTTGGTCGCTCAGGCGCAGGTTCATGGGTGCATGCCCGGGCCTGACCTTCCTGATCTGGATCCCGCACAGTCGTGTCAATTGTCATTCCTGACAATATTGCTCGCCATTTTTGACATGCACACCCTCAATTACTGCCAATCAAGTCTACGCAGGCGATCCAATTTCCTTTTTTCCTTATTTTAATCAATAAGTTGCTTAATGCTCGCAAAAGCTGGCACGAAACCAGCTTATGTTCTGAGCATATGCCAAAAACAATTGACCATTCAGTAAAGCAAGACCTGCCCAAAAGCGACTCTCAAGGCTTACGGGTCGCAATGAAGGATCAGCCTCACCAGCCGGGCTTTCAGACCGCGTCGACCTTTTCCGGCAGTACTTGCGCAAACCAGCAAGGTCATTGGTAATCCGATGGAATTCGATCCAACAGTTCTCGCCCGATTGCAATTCGCTGCCAACATCAGCTTTCATATCCTGTTCCCAACCATCACCATCGGTCTGTGCTGGATACTGTTGTATTTCCGCGTGCGCTATACCCTGAGTCTTGCGCAGCAGGAAGGTGGCGACAAACACTGGGAGTACGCCTATTACTTCTGGGTGAAGATTTTCGCGCTCACCTTCGCCCTCGGTGTTGTCTCCGGCGTCACCATGAGTTTTCAATTCGGCACCAATTGGCCCGGATTCATGGAGCGTACCGGAAACATTGCGGGGCCACTGCTTGGCTACGAGGTGCTGACGGCGTTTTTCCTGGAAGCGTCATTCCTCGGCATCATGCTGTTCGGCAAACAACGAATCAGCAATCGGATGCACCTGATTGCGACAACGCTGGTTGCGGTAGGCACGACCTTCTCTGCGTTCTGGATTCTCGCCCTCAATTCCTGGATGCAGACACCCGCAGGATTCTCCATCAACGAGGGTGAGTTTCAGATCGAGTCCTGGATGGAGATCATCTTCAATCCGTCCTTTCCCTATCGCTTTGTCCACATGCTACTGGCATCGTTACTGACCGCCTCTTTCCTGGTTGCCGGCATCAGCGCCTATCGCTGCCTGCGCGGGGTGGATGGCCCCGCGACCTGGCGTGTCATGCGCACGGGCATCATCATGGCCGCAGTACTCTCACCTCTGCAAATCTTCGTCGGCGATCTGCATGGCCTCAATACATTTGAGCATCAGCCCGCCAAGGTGGCCGCGATGGAAGCGATCTGGGAAACAGAACACGGTGCGGCCTTCACCCTGCTCGGCTTCCCCGACAGCGAGGCACGGGAAACCCGCTTCGCCGTGAAGATCCCCTATGCCGCAAGCCTCGTGCTCACCCATGAGCTGGATGGCGAGGTGCAGGGATTGAATGAGTTTGTCGGTGAGCACCCACCGGTCGCGCCTGTGTTCTGGTCCTTCCGCATCATGCTCGCCGTGGGTTTTGCCATGCTGCTGAGCAGTTGGTGGGCGGTCTTCACCCTGCTGCGTCGCAAAGACTGCTCGCCACTGCTGCTGCGTGTGCTCTCTTTGATGACCTTCTCCGGCTGGGTGGCAGTACTCGCCGGCTGGTATGTCACAGAAGTGGGACGACAACCCTGGATGGTCTATGGCCAGCTGCGGATTTCAGAACTGGTCGCTGACCATGAACCGGGAACCGTGCTCACAACCCTTATTGCCTATGTGCTGCTGTACGGATTCCTTCTGGTCTCCTACATCGCCACCCTGCGCTACATGGCGACAAAACCGGCCCGGTCACTGATGGAATTACAGCAACCCGCGATCACCGGTGGAGAGATTGCCCATGGCTGAGCTATTGCCCCTGTTCTTCGTCTTCGCCATGGGACTGGCATTGTTTATCTATGTGATCCTCGATGGCTATGACCTGGGGATCGGCATCCTCCTGCCATTCGCCGATGACGCAGAGAAAGATGTGTTGATCGCCGCCATCGGTCCCTTCTGGGACGCCAATGAAACCTGGATCGTGCTCGGTGTGGGCATTCTGCTGGTGGCCTTCCCCCATGCCCACGGCATCGTCCTTACCCAGCTCTACTTGCCCGTTACCCTCATGCTGATCGGCTTAATACTGCGCGGCGTCGCCTTCGATTTTCGGGTTAAGGCAGGCAGCACCCAACGCGGCCTGTGGAACAAGATTTTCTGCAGCGGCTCGGTGCTGACCGCACTGTGCCAAGGCTGGATGGTGGGCGCCTACATTACGGGTCTCGACAGCAGCGGGGTCAACACGCTGTTCTCCATATTGATTGCCGTCACCATGCCAGCACTCTATATCCTGCTTGGCTGCGCCTGGCTTCTGATCAAGACCGAAGGCGCTTTGTTTCACAAAGCCGTGTCCTGGGCTCGGCTGGCGATATTCCCCATGGGCATTGCCCTGCTGCTGGTTTCTATCGCAACACCGATTGTCAGTGATCTGATTGCCGAAAAATGGTTTACCCTCCCCAACAGCATCGGACTCATGCCAATCCCGCTGAGCAGCATCGTCGCTTTTGTCGTGCTGTTGTGGCTGCTGTTTCGGCCCGGCGCTTTTGCGAACAACCCGGCCTACGGATGGCTGCTCTACGGCATGCTGGTGTTACTCTGCCTGATGGCCTCACTGGGTCTCGCGTACAGCCTGTTCCCGGACATCATTCTCGGCAAGATGACCATCTACGAAGCGGCAGCCTCCACCGAGTCCCTGCAGTTCGTTTTTTTTGGCACCATCATCACGCTGCCCCTGATCCTGGTCTACACGGTCTATATCTATCGCGTCTTCAGCGGCAAACTATCCAGCCTGGAGTATGAATAAAGACCCAGACCGGGAATCATGGAGACGCGTTTCTGTGCCGCGTTATCACGCCGACGCCATGCAATCCCCTGGCTTTCCCTCTATTCAGATCATGGGTAGCTGAGCCGGCAAAAATTGCAGGTGCCGCACAGCTAATGTATAAACGTCACTCCAGAATTTTAGGAGCTACACGCCATGAAGAAGGAAACCCTGGCCATTCACGCAGGCTACGAAACTGACCCCAACACCAAGTCGGTGGCAGTACCGATCTACCAGACCGTCGCCTATGAGTTTGATAACGCCCAACATGGCGCCGACCTGTTCAATCTCGCGGTGCCGGGCAATATCTATACCCGCATCATGAACCCCACCAACGACGTGCTGGAGCAACGCATGGCGGCGATGGAGGGCGGACTGGCCGCGCTGGCCGTGTCATCGGGCATGGCCGCGATCAACTATGCGATCCTGACCATCGCTAAGGCCGGTGACAATATCGTCTCTACCCCGCAGCTGTATGGCGGCACCTATACCCTGTTTGCTCACATGCTGCCCAGCCAGGGCATTGAGGTGCGGTTCGCTGAAGACGATTCCGCGGAAGCGATCGAGAAACTGATCGACGATAAGACCAAGGCAGTCTACTGCGAGACCATCGGCAACCCGGCCGGCAACATAATCGACCTGGAACCGGTGTGTGCGGCAGCCCACAAACACGGGGTCGCAGTGATTGTCGATAACACCGTCGCCACTCCCGCCCTGTGCAATCCCATCGAGTTTGGCGCCGACATCGTCGTCCATTCGCTGACCAAGTATGTGGGCGGACACGGCACCTCCATCGGCGGCGTGATCGTGGATTCGGGTAAATTCCCCTGGGCCGAGCACAAGGCACGCTACCCGGAACTGAATGAGCCCGAACCTTCCTATCATGGTGTGGTCTACACCGAGGCCCTGGGCGAGGCCGCCTACATCGGACGTGCCCGTACCGTACCTTTGCGCAATACCGGGTCGGCGCTCTCGCCAATGAATGCCTTCCTTATCATGCAGGGCCTGGAAACCCTGAGCCTGAGAATGGAGCGGCATTGTGAAAATGCCATGGCGGTGGCCAGCTATCTGCATAACCACGACAAGGTGGAATGGGTGAACTTTGCCGGCCTGGAAAATGATCCCAATCATGCCCTGGCCAGGAAGTATTGCGGTGGCGTTCCGGCCTCCCTGCTCACCTTCGGTATAAAGGGCGGCTTCGATGCCGGCGTGAAATTCTATGATGCCCTGGCTTTAATCAAACGACTGGTCAACATCGGTGACGCCAAGACGCTGGCCTGTCACCCGGCATCGACGACCCACCGTCAACTCTCGGAAGCCGAACAGCTGGCTGCCGGGGTGAAGCCGGAGACGATGCGCATCTGTGTAGGCATCGAGCACATCGACGACATCATCGCCGATATCGAGCAGGCGTTGGCCCAGGCTTGAGTCCCTGGCGCTCAACCGGCTACGTCTACAAAGGGGTCCAGTTGGGCCCCTTTTCTTTGGTTTTTGGTTTTTGGTTTTTGGTTTTTGGTTTTTGGTTTTTGGTTTTTGGTTTTTGGTTGAAGACTTCCTCAAGCGAGAAAATAGGTACAGATTTATTTTTAAAAAATAAATCTGTACCTATTTTCGTTCGGCTGTCACTGCACGAGCGGTTGTGGGGCGGCAGGGTTTCCGACCCGCCAGTCAAGGCCGGCGCTGAACGCAAGAAAAAGACCGCTTTTCAGGGCTTTTTCTGGAGAGAAGGCACCCCGGAGGGGCGCCGAGCCGGCGGGGCGGGAACCCTGCCGCCGCGCAGCCGCGCTCGAGGGCACTGATCTACAACCAAAGGGGACACTGCAAGCAACAAGCAGAGTTTATCTCCGCCAGTTCAGTCATTTACTAGTGTCCCCGTCTGGGAAGTTCCTAGAAGGTACCGCGTATTTTTATCGCCAATACGGGACCCGCGTCGGAGCAGGAATCTTCGATCTCCTGTAAATCACCGCTTGCGATAGTGCCATTGATGTAACGGGCACGGATGCGACAGCGATCGCGTGCATCCCGTGCTTCAAAGCGGTATACCAGATCCCCCCAGGCCTGTACTTCAACCCAGGCAGAATAGGACCCGACCTTGGGATAAGTCTCGATCTTGTCGATATCGAAGACGCGGAAATCGTTGTAGAACTCCCGTCGGTAATTGAGCCCCCAATTCATGTTGTAGAACGAAGGGATATCATGACGGAAACCCACATTGTAGCGACTCGCGCCTCCGCGTATGGATCGCTCCCGGGGAATGTTCAGGAAGGGATCTGTCACTTCTGAGTCTTCCATCGACAAGCCGGCGGTCAGCAACATCTGGGGCTGGTTGAACATCAACAGGCGCAGACTGCTGTTGAGATTGAAACCGTATCGCTCGCCGCTGCCAATGTTTCCTCGTGCACCCAGGGTCTCGGTTGCGGTGGACACATCAACATTGTCGATCAGGTCATCCAGATCGTGATAGAAGACATTGCCGTTTAAAACGCCGGCATCGTTCGGCAAACGGTATTCGAGGTTAGCCTCGTAACGCCAGGATTGTTCCTGCCTGAGATCGGCATTGCCTTCGAAGGCATTCTGCTCGTCATCGCTGCCATCGATACTGGCAGTGAAATCGGTGAAGCTGAGCTGGGCAACATCTTTCTCGATACTCGCGCGAAACTGTATAGAAGGCGTGATATCGAATCGATAGTCCACTTTGGGACGGAAGAAATTGAAGTTACGGGATTTCGACACATTACCGAACTGGGATATTTCACTGTCTTCGAACAGCAGGGTAGTCTCAAGACTCATACGCTCATTGAGTTGCCAGTTGTGGATAGCAAAATATTCATAGCGCATCTCTTCCACGGTACCGACTGCATCGGTTACCGGCGACAAGCCACCGAAGCGTTCGGATCCAGGCTGGCTGCCAAGCAAACCAAGCTGCAGGGAGGTGTCGAGAATAGTCTGGGCACGTTCCACACCCGCTTCCAGGGATTGCAGGTCACTGATATCGAACACATAGGAAGAGCGGATAATTCTTTCCTTGGTGCCGATCTCGTTCGCCAGGTACAGATCCGCCGTCCTGCTGCTGCCATCAACCTGGTAACGGGTTCGGTAACTGTTGTTGTCGGCGTCATTGACAATAAACAGGGTTCGCCAACGACTGCCATCGGCGAATACATGCATATAGTCACCGCCGATCTCCCAGGAACCTTCCTCGAAAGGAATGTCGTCTCGCTCGGAGGTCGCGGTCGGGGGATTGTCGCTGAAGTCTGTCAGCACCCGATCGGCATAGGCAAAGCGATCGTTGTCTACCCACTGCAGGTTAAGGTTTGCTGTATCGTTCCTAGTGAATTCGTAACCGAAATTCGCTTGCAGGGTAAATGGCCAGCCGTCGTTGCCTTCATCCCTGTCGACAGTTTCGTTTGTCGAACCATCCGGGTTGTAGCTGGTCTCAAATCCGTCACGGAATTCCCAGCGCGGCTCTCGCTCCGCGCTGAGGAAATAGTTGAACGCACCATTCTGGCCAGTCGCTGAAATCTTGGCGCCGGGTTGGTACTTGCCATCATGGTAGTGGTCCATGTTGATTTCATAGGCATAGGAAGTACTCGACTGGGACTGCAACAACACCACGTTGATTATCTGGCTGCCGCCGCGAACGTCCAGATCGCCGGATGTACCGCGAATGATCTCTATGTAGTCCACCTCACTGGCAGGAATGCGCGTAAGCTGGGCGTTGCCCTCGTTACCCTTGCCCGCGATGCGGCGACCATTGATCAGCACCTGATCACCGCCGGCACCCAGGCCCCGACGACCAGAGCCGCCAGAACTGCCCGGCCCGCCCTGCGGGCCACCGCCGCCCAGTGCCACCGAGATACCCGGGATCCTCTGCAACATATCGTTGACCGAGTAGGGTTGGTATTGTGCGAAATAGCTGGCCGGATAAGTGACCGTGGAGTCGTCTGCGGTAGTAGGCAGATCCTGGGCGAGGGCCTGTTGGCCACTGCCTGCCAGGACCAATGCGGCGATCCCGATTGCGAGGCGTAACTTGCGGGGCGAATTAGAATTTCGGTTCATGGCAGATTGCGGGATCCCTGTGCCTTCTTGTTATAGCCGCCTGCCGGTTTTCCTCACGCGCGAAGGCTTGCGCGAGGCGATGTCTCTCCAGGCAGGGATCGAGACGCGTAGTATGCCTTCCAGACGACGCAAGAAGAACCTAAAGTTGTATTAAAACTTTAACAATTTGTAATAAAGAAAGAAGCAATCCCCTGCCCACCAGCATACTTCGACCTCTAATTACCTGCCTGCAAAAACACTCACTCACCCTTGTAATACCGCGCAAGATTCTGAATGATGCAAAACGGTATCCCGGATGCACGATGCATTTGTCGCCCCAATCTCGACCTGCGGGAAACCTGGGCACAATACCGGAAAATGAGAGCAGAAAACCGCGGGCAGAAGCAAGCAGCCGCAGCTGGCAAGGAAAGATTAATGCATACAATGACAACACGCACGCTACTACTGGGTGGGGTTCTGCTGCTATCTGCGTGCACTCAGACCGAACAAACCGACCTGGCTACACTGGAGAACGAAGCCTAGGGCCTGACCCAGCAGTTCGTCGCTACCCTGCTGCCCACACTCCAGAACGCCATGGCGCAGGGTGGACCAACCGAGGCCATCACCGTCTGCTTCGTGCGCGCGCCGCAGATTGCCACGGAACTCAGCTCGAATTCCGGTTGGAGCGCACGCCGCGTGAGCCTGAAGCCGAGAAACGCATCCCTGGCGATAGCCGAAGAGTGGGAACGGCAAACACTGATGCATTTCCACTCTGCTAATTTTTTAAGAGGCACAGATCAATCCAGCTCCCTTAGCAGCTCATCCATCGACGCCTTGGCATCGCCATAGAACATGCGCGTGTTCTCTTTGAAGAACAGGGGATTTTCAATGCCGGAATAACCCGTTCCTCGACCACGCTTACAGACAAACACATGACGTGACTTCCATACTTCCAGAACCGGCATGCCAGCTATGGGACTACCCGGATCGTCCTGCGCGGCG